>Ga0209979_1000346_pt1 | contig 65422 bp, 54 predicted proteins | sample AnhtaG_FD_183114 | JGI IMG/M metagenome (GOLD analysis project Ga0209979, IMG submission 183114) | Deep subsurface microbial communities from Anholt, Denmark to uncover new lineages of life (NeLLi) - Anholt_01485 metaG (SPAdes) (version 2) | ecosystem: Environmental > Aquatic > Marine > Oceanic...
CTCTAGTAAATGGCTATTGGACCCTTTCGGTCCTCGGGGCGGAGGTTCAAACGACTTCTCTTCTCCCTCTTTATGGATCACTGTATTCTCAGAAGAGTCCGGATTTTCTAAGTGAAAACTTAGAGATTCGTCGAGCCATCCGCAAGGTCTCTCATGCGACGAAAAAGAAAGGGATTTGGGTTTTGGACCGAGGGGGAGACCGGGCCTATATTTTCAATTATATGCTCAACAATCAACTCTCCTTCATTGTTCGGCTGAAGAAGACAAGAGATCTCATTTACAGAGGGAGAGCGCATCCAGTCCTGGAGTTGGCTCTCACCTGTCCTTTGCCATATGCAGAACGGATTGTTAAACAAGAGAAAGGAAAAGAAACGATCTATGATCTGCAATTTGGTGCTCGTTTTGTCAAACTTCCTGGGAGATTAGAACCTCTTACTCTAGTCATTGTCCGAGGTTTAGGTCAGGAACCAATGATGCTTTTAACCGATCTTCGAGTCACCAAGAGCCGCAAGAGTTTATGGCGAATCATCGAATTGTATCTGACGAGATGGCGCATTGAAGAGACGATCCGATTCATGAAACAGAGCTATCAGGTGGAAGATATTCGTCTTCTGACTTATCAGCGCCTTCAGAATATGATGGCGATTCTCACTGCTGTGTCCTACTTTGCGATGGTCTACCTGGGATTGAGGACGAAGTTGAGGGTTTTAGCCCGGCATGTGATGGGGGCTGCAAGGCGATTGTTCGGAATACCGGATTTTCACTTCTATGCCCTAGCCAATGGTATTCGTGAGTATCTTTTCGGGCGTCAGAAGGGTTTACAAGGCTTTTTTCAGCAGTGGCATGAAGAAAAAATCAGCTGCTTCTCTTCGATCCATAATTTTTGGGGGAACTCCAGTTACCTTATAGGCAAAATCCTGCAGCCATTTGGACATCACAAAGTAGGCAATCGGCCAGGCAAGCAGGTTGGCTACAAGAATCCATTTAAGAAACTCCCAGGCTGTCATCGCCACTATCCCTGGAATCGAGGCGCCTAAAACTTTGCGGATCCCGATCTCCTTGGTCTTCTGCTCGGTTGTGTACGAAGCCAGCCCACAAAGGCCCAAGCAGGCGATAACAACGGAAAGCAGACTGAATCCATTGAACAACTCTCCCAGTTGTCTCTCGGACGTGTATTGCTGGTTAAATACCTCATCCAGGAAAATGTAATCGAACGGTATGCCGGGTGAGTATGTTTTGTAGGCTTCCTCAATTCGGGATAACGCTTTCTGAGTCTGTGATCCGTCGATCTTGATGAAAGCATACTGGTGCCAGGGCTTGTACATCCGGAATACAAACGGCCGGATGGCTGTGTGCAAAGAACGGGCATGGAAATCTCTGACCACTCCGATTACACGGGCAGGTCGAAAAGATTCCGGCCAGGCGGGGTGATTCATATAAATATTTGTACCGATCGGATTTGCGATTCCCATCCGTCGGGCCGCAGTCTCGTTGATAACACAGGCTGTCTTTTCGTCGGTCGGGTATTCTTTAGAAAATGTGCGCCCCTGGAGGATCTGCATATCAAAGGTTCGAAAAAAATCATAATCGACACATGTGTAGTCCACAGACATCATGTCGTCGGTTGGATTCCCTTCCCAGTCAATCTGGATATTTTCTCCAATACGGAAGGGAAGTTGGGCGGCTGAGGTGACGTCTCTAATTCCCGGTTGAGTGAGAAGAGAGTTTTTAAAGGCCTCGAACCGTGGATTGAGTACCGGATAGACATAGGCACCGATGATATGATCCCGGTCGAGACCCAGATCCCGCTTTTGAATATAGCGCAACTGGCTTGAAACCAACAGAGTGCAAACAATCAGTCCTACCGAGATGGCAAATTGGACCACAATCAAGGCCTTGCGGATTCCTCCTCCTTTATTTCTGAAAGAATGTTGGCTTTTAAGAGTTTGGACCGGTTGAAAGGCAGAAAGAAAAAGCGAAGGATAACTCCCGGCCAGAATTCCCGTTCCCAAGGTTACGAGCAAAAGTGTGAGGACAAGAGGAAAGCTAGCTCCAGATAACAGTACCAAGGACTTGCAGGTAAATTGATTAAAATACGGCAGCACCGCTTCCACTACGATCAAAGCCAGGATGAGTGAGAAAAAAGCGATAAGAACAGCTTCCCCAAGAAACTGGCGGATAATTTGCCGCCGCAGAGCGCCGATCACCTTCCGCATACCCACTTCCAGGGCGCGCTTGGAAGATTGGGCAGTTGCCAAATTCATAAAATTGATGCAGGCCATAAGCAGGATAAACACGGCGATGACAGAGAACATGGTGACCTTTTTTACCTGACCTGGACGTCCGAGTTCATACAGATGAACCTGGGTGAGTGGCTGGAGTTCCGGCACATAAGTCGTGTCCGGACCGACATTTTTTTTATACAAACCTGAAATTTTTGCCTCAAAATCTGTGGGAGATACTTCTGGCTGTAAGAGAACATAGTTGGGCCCTGACCATTCCTCCCAGCGGGATAATCTATCCTCCCCCAGAAATTCGATCCGCCCGATGAAGTCGAATCGAAGATGGGAATTCATCGGGATGTTTTCGATAACCCCAGTGACCGTAAAATCACCTTGCATTAGAGCCAAGTGAAGGACCTTGCCGATGGGGTCCTCATCCCCGAAATACTTTTGCGCCATCTGTTCGGTAAGAACTATAGAATACTTATCAGAAAGGGCCGTTTCAGGATTTCCTCGGATAAACGGGAAAGAAAAGATCTTGAAAAAACTGGGATCAGAAAGGTAAATATTGCGTTCCGCATAGATTTTGTCTTGGTATTTCACGTGCGACCCGAACCAGAGACATACACGACAGGCTTCTTCCACTTCAGGATACTCGGCTTTCAGCGCCGGTCCCAGAGCATAAGTAATATTTAAACCAGCACTTCCATCCTGATTCCTGTTGAGGACACGGAAAATCCGGTCCTTTTTCTGATGAAAACGGTCAAAACTCAATTCATCTTTCACCCATAGGCCAATCAGGATGAAACAGGCCATCCCGATGGTGAGTCCCAGGATATTGATGAAAGAATAGACTTTTCTCCGTTTGATGTGGCGGAACGCCACCTTGACGTAATTTCTGAACATGGTTATCCCCCAGAAAAATGATTCGATCGAAAATGATACAAGAAGTAAAATCCCTTGAAGGCTACACAAGAGCCGCGTCTGAACGGAGCCGTACTTCTCAGCTGCTTTGGCACAACGGGCCTCCAGGTCTTCCTCCATCGAGTCCAACATATCATCGTCGGCAAACCACCGCAGGATAAACCAAATCCATCGCGGCGGCCGGAATTCCCTTATAGTCATGATTTGAATTCTTTTTTTAGGTCTGGAACATCCATCCAGATGGATTGATTGACCTCTTGAATAGTAGCCAACTTTTTCATGCCAAATTTGGTGAGTTGATAATAGATGCGCGGTCTTCCCCCCTTTTCGGCTGAGTTTTTGGCCTGTAAGGTGCGGACATACCCGTTTTTCTTAAGCCGGTTCAACGGAGCATAGATAGCGCCCGACATCCAATTCACTCCCGTGTCACGCTCCACCTGCTCTCTTACAGAAATTCCATAAGCATTATCCTTGAGTTTCCAGATGGCTAGCAGCAAAATTTCCTCGATCCTCGATAACATATCCATCGTTTCACCCTTTCAATTATATTCGTTCCGAATTATTCGTTGCATAGTATTCATAATATATGATACGATACAAAAACAAAAAAGTCTAGGAAAAATCAAAAAAAATGGAGAGACGAAAAATTAGGCTAAGTTCAGCTTTTCCTTCCCAGTATCTAAGTGATCATGATTCAGCATGGCATTCAAGACCAGAGAATAGGATCCGTGGGTTTGGTGGCGCCACATCGGGTTGATGCTGAAAAGGACTACGTGGCCTTCACCAAGCTTGCAATCCACGACGGCTGGAGCACCGGCTAATTCACTGCCACCGGACAAGCCGCCGCTGATCAGAAGCTTTTTCTCATTCCTGGTAAAACGGAGCACGATTCTGGGCCGCACACGCGTTGTTCCGGCACGGGCACTCGGTCGTTGCTCACCCTCCCTTTCCTGTTATTCCTTCTGCATTTTCTGGAATTCCTCGATGGTCTCCTTGCCCAAGTCTTTTGACCTCCCCTGGGAAATATCCGGATCATCCTTGCTCCCACGGCCGGTCACACGATCGCTCGAACCTGCTTACATGTAGCGGAATCTTCAGCCACCCGCACTTCCTAAAGCAAAAACAGGAGAAGAATTGAAATAGACACCCACATCTTTGTCGTAGCCGTACGCAATCGGGCTGGACTTGTCCGCCACCCCAGCCTGAAATACACCTACCCGGGCCCAAAGCTCGTTGGTCTGCTTGATCGTGATACCTTGTGCGAGACCCCACACAAAGTGTATCGGAAGCGAAGAACTGCTCGTCAAGGTTATGAGAAGACCTCCATCATTCACGAAATCACGCAGATGCAATACCCCTTCCAGTTCTATTCCCCCGCACATATCGTCGGTGGAATCTAGAGTTCGATTGCCTTTTCCATGCTTAGTTTCTGATCCGGGAACCACCCTTCCCAAGCTCATATTCCTGGATAAGGGGGCAACCTCATACCCTAAACCTGATGAGGTTTATACATTCTTCTTCATTTGGATTCTGATTTTGTTGTGAATATTTGTTGACTCAACAATCCTTTCAATGTCAACTTCTGTTTACCTTCTTCGAAAGAGAGCCTGGATCAAAGATGGCCTTTTATAGGGGGTGTATGTATGTGAGACTCCATCCTAGCCCATTTTTTGAACCATCTCTGCCTGCCCTGGCATGGATATACCGTCAGCACCCTGCCTGTGCGTGACCGCACGCAGACAGGCACCCAGAGAGTACAGTGTTCTACCGGGTGCTGTTTCACTACTTTGATGAATTTGTTGCAGAATATGAGAATCGTTTTGAGAGAGAATATGGCTATTTTCGTCCAATCATTCAGGAAGTGACAGCAGGTCATCACGAGGCCTGCAAGGCCGTGGTAATCTCACAGTGCCTCACTGAGGGAGGAGAAGATCAAGAAGGCAAGTTCCATAAATTCTCCCGCTTTGATGAGAGCCTGATAGCAAAGTCTTTCTCACGGGAGGTCTTCTCTATGTTACTGCACGAAGGCCTCATCAATATAGAACTTGTGCAGAAGATTTTACGCTGGAGATATACTGGTTTCCATGTGCACAGCAAGGTCAGGACCACAAGTAAGAGAGAAGCAGAGAGGGTAGGAAAATACATGATAAGACTTCTGCTTTCGCTCAAGCGGCTCTCCTTTGCCCTCATTGTGGTGGCCAGATGTCAATAATCGCATTTATCGAGGATCATAAAGTCATAGACAGGATCATCGCACACCTTAAGCTCACTTTTCATGCACAACGCCCTCCTCCACCCTGGGTCTTCCAGCAGGAACTTCTGATGAAAGCCGAGGAGAAGGGAGAGCACTGGCAATTGACACTGCCGTTTTGAGTGTGATATGTTCACTTCAGGATCTCAGCTGACGAAAATAGATGAAAATGGCGAGGAATTGGTGCTATCGCAAAAAGGAAATTCTTATCTTTCATCGCCTGTGCAACCATCTAAAGCAATAATCAATAATAGACAACTGGGTTTGATTTGGTGAATTAATCTCCCATTAATTGAAAGTCATTTTTTTAATAATCTTTTGATCTTTTTCTCTGATTTCACTAATGAAAAGTGTTGTTAATAGCAGGGAGGACGCTAAAGCTGACAGACACTTGTTTGACGAATAACTGTCTTTTTATTATTATTTAATATTAGAAATATAAGTCCTTGTTCTTTTTATTAATGAGAATTTTTCTACTCTGACTACTCTAGGCTGTAGTCTGCTAATTTGTCTTCTTTTTTAAGGAGAATGCTTCAGAAAAAGATATGAATATTGGAATAATTTCTTCCTATTTACCCATTCACTGTGGAATAGCCACCTACTCCTCATACTTAATAGAAGAATTACGCAGACTCAGAAACAGAGTGTATATCGTCTGTCATAAGGGAGGAAAAGGACTTGACTGTTATCCTGCATTCAATTACGATGATCCGGACTTGTCTCATAAAGCTTTTATGGCAATGATGAAGTTCGTACCAGATCTTGTCCATATCCAACATGAATATGGCCTCTTTGGAGAGCAGAGAGGAATGAATATTATTCCACTCGCTTATAAATTTAGGTTGAGCCAAATCCCAGTAGTAATAACGCTGCATACTGTCCTTAAAGAGTGTGGTTATGAAGAACAAATTATTGAGAAGGCTCTGGTTGAAATTGCAGATGCCACTATTGTTCACGAACAATATCAAAGAGATTTGATCATAGGGCGGGTTGGCTATCAAGACAAAATTTGGGTCATTCCTCATGGAGCGCGCCAGATTAAACCTGCCTCAAATGCGAAAGAAAAGTTGGGCCTTATGGACAAAAAGGTAGTTCTTCTTGCGGGTTATTTTAGAAGGAGTAAAAATTTTGAGCGAGTAGTCAGGATTTTCCCAAAGGTTACAGAGGCAGTCGACGATGCCTTTCTTCTCATCGCCTCTGGAGCGAGGAAACCAGAGGATATTACCTATCGGGATGAATTTCTTGAGTTTGTGGCTAACTCAAGGACAAAAAATAATATAAAAGTCTTGCTTGGACCATTTTCCAAGCAGAAATTTGATCTCATTCTTTCATCGGCAGATGTTGCTGTCCTTCCATATCTAAAAGGCGCCCAAAGCGGGATTATGGCTCATTGTTTTGCCTTCGCAAAACCAATCGTTGTTTCTTCCGATGTGCAGGCCATGGCTGATTTAGTTCAAAAAACCAGAAGTGGGCTTGTGGCTTGGACAAACTCTGAGCTGGCAGAGGCAATAATTACTATTTTGACCGATAAGAATCTGGCAAAAGAGTTTTCAGATAATGCCAGAAGACATGTCAAAAAGCGTGTTTCCTGGCAGATTATTGCATCCAGACATATGGACGTCTATAATAAGATTCTAAAAAATCGACTTTCATCTAGAGGAAGTTGTAATTGAGAAGGATTCAGGAGGCGAGATGATAAAAGGCAGAAAAAAGGGAAAGGAGATTGTCGAAAGATATGCAGGAAATCCGATCATCACAAGCCAAGACGTACCCATTCCCTGTAATACAGTCTTTAATGCTGCAGCTACGGTCTATGAGAATGAATATATCCTTCTTGTAAGAGTTGAGGGCGTGGAGGGTAAATCTTCCCTATGGATTGCAAGGAGCAAAGACGGCAAGAAATTTGAAATAGATAAAAAGCCTGCCCTCTTTCCATCGAATCAGGAACCCTTCAAGACATATGAGAAGAGAGGTTTGGAGGATCCAAGAATTACTAAGGTGGATGACACTTACTACATTATCTACACTGCATATTCTCACTATTCTCCTCGACTTGCTCTAGCCAAGACAGAAGACTTTGAGAATTTTGAGCGGATTGCGCTTCTCTCTGAGCCAGTGAATAAAAACGCTGTTATCTTCCCCAAAAAATTTAACAGAAGATATGTCCGTTATGACAGACCTATGTCTGCTGGTATTGCCACCTGGATATCTTACTCCTATGACCTTATTCATTGGGGAGATTCGAAGATGGTCTTTGAGACGCGGCCAGGCTATTGGGATGCAGACAGGATTGGCCCCGGGGCTCCGCCTATCCGAACAAAAAAGGGATGGCTTCTTATATACCATGGCGTCAAAAAAACCTCTGCTGGTCCAATTTATAGACTTGGTGTTGCCCTCTTTGATCTAAAGGATCCAGCTAAACTTATTGGTCGCTCAAGAGAGCCAATCTTGTCACCTACTGAATACTATGAGCGCGTTGGTGATGTTCCAAATGTTGTTTTTACCACGGGGGCAATCTTGGAAAAGAACGGAGAGGTGAAAATATACTACGGGGCTTGCGATACATGTATATGCCTTGCTACTACCTACATAGATGATCTCCTTTCTCTGTGTAAGAAGAAAGAAAAGGAGGTTTTATAATTTTAGCTTTGGCGTCTCAAGCTGAATGAAAATATTGTTTGCGTGTAAGGAATTCCCCCATTCTAAAGTCATAGGCGGCCCCATCATCATTTATAATCGTATAAAGTATCTCTCGAAGAAATATCTTGTTTCTCTGGCTGCTTTTGCCAGAAAAGAAGAGAAAAGATACATCCCTACTGTTAAGAATTTCTGTCATGACCTCCGACTCGTTCCATTTCCGCAAGAACGTTCTTTCCTCAAAACGATCTGGGATTTTTGTCTCTCTCCTATCCCTCCTTATTTTCTCAGGGCCCATGGTTCTAAAGAGATGGCCGCAGTGATTGAAGAGATGATAAGAAAAGATCATTACGATTTCGTTATTGCTGAATATTCAGTAATGGGGCAGTTTATTCACAATAGGTCTTTTGTTCCTCCAGTAAAAAAGGTCATTTCTGTCCATGAATGCTATTATATAGCTCGACTCAAGGCCTTTCGGCATTATAAACGAGGACTTAATAAGCTTAAAGAGGCTGTGAATCTGAAGGGTTTGAAGCACTACGAATTCGACATGTACCGAAAAGCTGATAAAGTACTCACTCTTACTCCCCAAGGAAAAGAAGATCTGTTGAGTATCTGTCCTGATCTTAACATCTCTGTAGTCCCTCATGGTGTGGACGTAAATTTTTTTGCCTTTGCTAAGTCTGAGGAAGCTGAAGAGAGTATTGTCTTTGTTGGTAATTTTTTGCATTACCCGAACGTGGATGCTGTTCTTTATTTTCATCGTGAAATATGGCCTCGCCTGAAAATGCTCTCTCCCAAAGTTACCTTCTATATAGTAGGTCAGGCTCCTCCTGTTGAAATCAAAAACCTTGCCCAGGATAGAGCCATTGTTGTCACTGGCCGGGTTGATGATGTTCGTCCTTACATAAGGAAAGGCAAAGTGTTTATCTGTCCTATACGCTTAGGTGGTGGATTTAGGGGGAAAATTCTAGAAGCGATGTCAATGGGAAGACCTGTAGTCTCAACTACCTTGGGAGCAGAGGGTATTCCTGCCTCAACCATGGAGAATATCATTATAGCTGATGCTCCTAATGAGTTTGCTCAGGGCATTTTTACACTCATGAAGAACGACGAGCTTTTTCAGAAAATCACGAAAGCTGCCAGGAAGCTTGTTGAGGAGAGATATACCTGGGAAAAAGGCGTGGAGGTTATGGAAGGAATTCTGAAAAAGCTGATGGCTGCAAAGCCTTTGGCTCAGGATAGATGAAGTCATTCAAGATGGAGCGACTGCAATGAAAAAAATCACACCAAGATTGTGGTTAATTTTTAACCTGTAGAAAAATCTATCCATGTGCACAGCAAGGTCAGGACCACAAGTAAGAGAGAAGCAGAGAGGGCAGGAAAATACATGATAAGACTTATGCTTTCGCTCAAGCGGCTCTCCTTTGCCCTCATTGTGGTGGCCAGATGTCAATAATCGCATTTATCGAGGATCATAAAGTCATAGACAGGATCATCGCACACCTTAAGCTCACTTTTCATGCACAACGCCCTCCTCCACCCTGGGTCTTCCAGCAGGAACTTCTGATGGCAGCCGAGGAGAAGGGAGAGCACTGGCAATTGACGCTGCCGTTTTGAGTGTGATATGTTCACTTCAGGATTTCATCTGACGAAAATAGAGGAAAATGGCGAGGAATTGGTGCTATCGCAAAAAGGAAATTCTTATCTTTTTAAAATTCAAAAAAATGTCAACCTGTTCTTTTAAAAGTGTCGTTTGAAGATTTGTTTTTTCTTGAAAAAATGACTATGATTAATGTGTGTGTCAGTTAGGAGGAATATGATATGAAACGCTTGATCTGTTTAGTTCCAATTGCTGCTGCGATGTCAATTTTTTTGATAGTATGCTGCAATGATTCATCAATTGATACTTCATTATTTACGGTCGAAGTAATCGATGACGTTAGGTATATCCATAATCATGCCTCACAACTCGGAGATACTTCCGGTGTGAAACTGGAACTTATCGGAAAAATCGGAAAACTGGAAAGCGAAGAGGAAAAAGATATTTTATATGATCCGGTAGATGTAGCCCGGCTTTCAAACGGGGACATTCTCATTCTTGAAGGGAGAGGCTGCACCGTGAAGCGGTATAATAAGAATCATGAATATATTTCATCCTTCGGACAAGAAGGTCAGGGGCCCGGCGATTTTCTATATCCGTTTTGTTTAAGGCTGAATGAAAATAAGTTATATGTAGCAGATTCTAAAATTTCTATGTTTTCACTTGACGGGAGTTATGAAGACGGCTTCAAACCCGCAACTATTGCTGCCTTCGGCAGTATTGGAGCACAATATAGAACATCCGGTATGGCAGTCCTCTCCGGATCACGTTTGATTATGCCTAGCCATCCTTCGAAGTGGGTAGATTCAGGGGAACATAAATTGTTGTCGGTTTATGATAGAACAGGAACGATTATACATTCTTTCTGTGCTGTCAAACAGTATGATAATCCCCGGTTGACGTTAAATGCCAATATTGTATATTTTACGAAAGATAACAATGATAATATATATGTAGCCTACGCCTTTCAAAATTAAATCGACAAATATTCACAAGACGGTAAAATGATTTTTTCTACTGACAGATCTCTTCCCTATGAAGTAAAAAATGAAATGAAGGCAATATTATTTAAAAGCGGTGATATGGAAAGAGAATTTCCTTGGCCTTCAATTACATCAGTAACGAAGGGAATTTATATTGATCAAAAAAACAGGATATGGGTATTGACATTTCTTAAACATCCGAATAAGTACGGGGTGTTTGATAATGAAGAAAATTTAACCGACTGCTATGAATTCGATGTGTTTGATTCTAATGGCATTCTACTATTTAAGGTTCCTTTTCCGAATGTCATGTTTGACAATTTTTCCATTTACGATGACAGGATATATCTTATTGATTTTCAGAATGAATCGTGTGTCTACGAATACAGAATTGTCGAAAGGAATTGAGGATTTTGGAAAGAAGATAGCGGAGATTCTAATCTAAAGAACTCTTGAACACTGAATGAAAGAATCTCTACAGGATCCGCACAAGACTCCACAATTCAAAAGCTATCCCAACTATGAGCTACCACGCACAGAAAGTCAAACTTTACGCTCAGGATATGCTGACTGTTTCAGGCAAAAACATTAAAGTTGCAGCAGGAGGCGAGCTAACGAACATTTACAGAAACCAGGTTGTATATAAAAAATTTCGGCCAGAGCTTCAATTTTTGACTATCCCCGGCTTCGGAAAAGCGGAACATCAATTCCTGATTTCGGGTAAAGGAAAAGTCACAATAAAATATAAATCCAGGCATGCCGGAAAAATCGAAAAGACAACTACGCTGGAATGATATAAATGAAATTCCGAAATCAAAATCCCAAACAAATTTCAATTACTAAAATTACAAAACAAGTCTAATTATCTTAATTTTTTTTAGTTTTGGTCATTGGGATTTTGATGCTTGTTTGGTATTTGGAAATTCGTATAGGAATTTTATTACTTTACTTTACTCCTTCCCTTTTGAAGACAATTTTGCCACCCACAATAGTAAAATCCACTTTTGAAGGCATGATCTCCTCGTGTGAAATAGTCATCAAGTCATTGTTAAAAATGACCATATCCCCAAAGTACCCGACCTTTATAATGCCTTTGTGGTCCTCCATGAATTCTGCATAAGCAGAACCAAGCGTATAGAGTTCGATTGCCTTTTCCATGCTTAGTTTCTGATCCGGGAACCACCCTTCGCCCGGCTCGCCTGCACGGTCTTTTCTCGTAACAGCAGCATAAAGTCCTTCCAGCGGATCGATCGGCTCAACCGCCCAGTCGGTACCAAAGGCAATATGAACTCCAGCATCCAGCAATTTCTGCCAGGCATAGGCCCCTTTGCACCGCTCCATGCCGATTCTCTTCTCAGCAAACCGCTTGTCAGTGATGCAGTGGGTCGGCTGCATAGAAGCAATTACACCGAGCTCTGCAAATCGCGGTATATCAGAGAGCAGTAAAAGCTGCGCATGTTCGCTGCGGTGGCGGCTATTACGTTTTCCGTTAACCTCCTGCGCCTTTTCAATAGCATTGAGAACCCAGTTATTTCCCTTTGTGCCGATCGCATGCGTACCAGTCTGAAATCCCATGCCATCTGCGGCAACAATCCTCCGCTCGTATTCCTCGTAAGGCATCATAGGCAGCCCGCTTGTGCTGGGGTCATCTTCAAAAGGCTCAAACATCAGAGCTGTGCCTGAACCAAGCGTTCCGTCGATGAAAATCTTCAAGTATCCAAATCGAATCCAGTTGTTTTCCTGCGGGAATTGTTTGCGAAGTTCATCAAGCCTCTTAAGACCTTGCTCATCATCAGGCATGGCCATGTTAAAAGTAACCCGTAAGGTAAGCTTACCTTCGTCCTTGAATCTTTGAAAACGTTCATATTCTCCGTTGAGTTGTTGGATGCTCGTCACGCCGGTCCGCCTGGCTGCATCCAGGGCAAGTTCTAAACCTCTGTCAGCACGTTCTTCCTGTTCCTCTGGTGAGAGTTTAACTGAACTTTCAACCTTCAACAAGCGCCTTGCTCCTTCTTTAAATATGCCAGTAGGCTCACCAGTAACAGGATCTTTAACTATCGTGCCGTTTGGAGGATCAGGTGTATCTTTAGTTATACCGGACCTTTCTATAATGTAGCTGTTCACCCAGACTGAATGTCCGTCTGCCCTGCTGAGCATTACTGGATTGTCAGGAGCAACGGCATCTAGAATCTCTTTGGTAGGCCATTTTTTTTCCGGAAACGTTTCGTGTTCCCAGCCTCTCCCCACGATCAACTCTCCGGGTTTAGACTGTGCGACTTTTTCCTTGACCATTTGTTTAATAGTTTCTACATCGTGCACATAGCGAAAATCCAGATTCATCATTGAGCGTCCACCGCTTGTGAAGTGGATATGTGCATCATTGAAACCAGGAACCAATAGGCGCCCTTTAGCATCGATCACTTTTGTGATGCCTTCCTCGATATACTGATTGATTTTTTTGTTTGAAGTCACGGCGATTATGAACTCTCCTTTTACAGCAACAGCCTCAGCCCTGGGATTGTCTTTATCGATTGTGACAATCTTGGCATTTTTAATCACAAGATCTGCAGGCTCTCCTTTGTATGCTTTAGTGCACCCGATGACAATGAATAACAAATAAACAGAAGTTAAAATAGCCAATAGTTTCTTTAACATTTTTAGCCTCTCTCCTTTTATTAAATTGTTAAATTGAGCTAAATTTAAATTGAGGACGGTTCTATTTTTTCTTCTTCGTCGATTGTCTGACCGTAAGCTTCAGGCAGTGCAATCAACATGCAAAAAAATAAAGAAATGACCGTACCGAATTTTAAATGGGTTTTACAAATTTTCATATAATTCTTCCTCTTATAATTTTTAAAAATCCAATATAATAAGCTATTATCACAGAAAAAAACAAACGTCAAGAAAAGGGGGAATGTTCCCTCTTGTTCCCTCTTGTGCCTTCTTTTATTGCTATTAGCTTACTTCAATTTTAGATCAATACTGCCTATGCCAGCATCTATTTTAATGTCAATTGAGACATCAGTTTTTCCATATGCATCATTGGTATAGACTTTCCCATCCCTATTCATTCCTTTCGCACTGATAGACCCAATTCCCCCATCGACATGCACTCGAACACCGATATTCTCAGGAAGATAAACAGTGCCACTACCAACACCTCCGTCAATGCTTACATCCAGATTCTGTCTTTGTTCACCCGAAAGGTCAACAATCAGGTCACCTACCCCCATATCAATGTCAAGGGAACTTAAAGTCAATCCTCTAAAATCAAGTTTTCCTTCTCCTGCTCCAAAATTGATTTCAATATCAAGAGGAACATCATTGCTCAAGTTAATATCCCATTTATTTCGTGTCTTACCCACAGGAATACCCGATTTTTTTCCCTGTCTGATTTTGAGTATTCCCCGGTTGCCAGAAACATAATAATCAATTTCAGGCTTCCATCGGTCAACATTGTATAGAAATGTCCCTTCCATAAGCTCCCCTACCCCTCCTTGAAGTCTCAGTTCCCCTGCTCCCATGTTTAGTTCTAGTTCTACAGATTCTGCTTCACCTAATTGAATAGTTTGAGTTTCTTCCTTCAGCTCGCCAACTTCTACACATGCACTTGTTCCTGCGACTATTATAGTTATAAGCAAAATTTTTAGGACTCTTTTACATCTCATTGTTATTTGCCTCCTTAATAGACAATACGAAATAGAAAAAATTTAGTTCAGTATCCATCTGCCTTCTAAAAAAAGGGAGACGTTCTCTTAACTATAAGCCTAGCTTATTATTTGTGTATTTTGTGATGAGGAAATTTCTCAAATCTTTATACATTTTAACAATCTTTTCCATACTCGATCTTGTGTAATCAGTCAGGAATTTCTTCGCTTGTTTTGGATCCTTCTTGTATAACTCAAGAGCTTTTGCATCGATAGATGCCTGTTTTTCAAAAAATTCAGCTTCTATCGGGTCACGAACCGCCCGTAAATCCTTTATGGCATCCTTCCATCTCAGATAGAGAAGGTTATCTACGAAATCGATCGCCCAACGGGCAGAATCCTCGCTAAATTTATCGGGGTCGTAGTTTTTATACAGGGGAGAAATCTCTTGAACTCCCGCATAAATAGGTACATAAGTACTGACATGCTGGTTATCGAGGTAAAACCAGTAAACGCCTCCTATAGGATCAGGCAGCCAGCCTCTCACCTGAGCAACCATGCCGTAGCCTCCTCTAGAGACCATACGACGCCAGGTTATGTCCAGCAACTCCCTCATGTCCTTAGTAGGAAAAGGGGTAGCCAGCGGACTCTTTACCATTCCGCCCTTTCCATCCGGAACAAACCAGTCAGCATCTGCAGTCATGTCATAGATTGTCCCTTCAAAAACAGAGCGCTGAAAGGCTATGACATCCTGCACTGACAGTCTCTTTTCAGGTTTTACGGAAAAGGGGTAATAGGAAATATCCTCAAGATACTGATGGTATGCATTGTATCCGCTGAAAGGTGTGGTGAGCTTTTTCTTGGGCCATTCCTTAAAATTAGGAGCAACCGTGCTGTAAAACAGCCACAAACGGCTAACGGCCCATTCTCTTGGTATCGGTGCATAGATTTCCTGCCAGATAAAGGGCTTCCCTTCTTTCGGGTCATACCAGCCATAATCAATAGCCACCTGAATATAATTCTCTGAAGCTATGAAGTAGTCTGGGTTGTTTAGGTCGATTTCTTTAATAATACTCCAGTTGGGGACAATCGCCACATGGTCATCCGGAACTCTTTGAGCAGCCCATATCGCACCAAGCTCTCCTTTCCCTGGTTCCCAGTCCATTCCAACGCTGAAAACTTCTAATACCCAGGCTTCATTAGGGTCGACTATACAGAGCGCCTCGGATTCAGGCCCGCAAGAAGGCAAAAATCCATACTTTTCTACTAATGACGTGATTAATTTAATTGCCTCTCTTGCCGTCTTGCATCTCTGAAGCGCAAACAATTGAGCCTGCTCAATAGTCATTATCTGCTTACAAATCGTTTCATCAACCTTTAATTCATCCCTCTGGCTGAGCGTACTCTCACCGATGGCTAATTGAAACTCGTTCATCTGGGGATATCCTGTGTGAAAATAGGCATAGGTTTTTTCCACTTGGGGTATGTACCCGAGTATCTTTCCATATTTATGTAAAGGTTTTTTGACATCTTGTAGTCCATAATATACAGGAGCCATGGCCCCTTTCTTAAAAGTCTGCGCGGGAACCACATGGACCCTGCATTCGGGACAGCAACCTGTATGCGATGTTATGACTGATCCATCCACAGAGGCATTCTTTCCAACAATTATGTCAGTACAGTGGTCTTGAGCATTTACGAAAACACCCAAAAACATAAAAGAGACAAAAGACATGCCTGCGATTAAAATTGTTTTTTTATTTTGCATTTTTCTCTTTCCTCCTTCTTTATAACTCCCTGTTATAAAATTTTAAAAAATCATCAATTTTATTACACAGAGTTATAAATAGGTTTGCATTGCTTTTCTCCATATTTTATTTGATTTTAATCAGCTGATTTTTCCTTTTCAGCCGACCTTGCCTATGGTTTATACCACTTTTTCAAAGATCTAGATTCTCTCCGGTTTATTTCTTAATAAACTCTATATTGGCCGCACGACCTGCCCCTACGACTAATCCCGTGATTTTTTTTCTTTTATTCCGGATGAACTCTATGTTCATCCATCTTACAGTAAACTTATCCCGGTTCATGGCTTTTAAAGCATCTTTAGGAGCATTCTTGTGTTTGAAAAGCAGCGATCCTTTCTCAACGACAAGTTTATAGGTAGCTGGAAGCTCGTCATTATAATATTCGCCAGCATACTCCTCTAGCTGAGAAGGAGTCAACGGCCTTAGCTTGGAGGCCTTCACCAGGTTAATTTCTTTTCCTTCAATGGTCACCTTGGCTCTGCGTATTCCTCGCTTATCTTCAGGGAAAAAATCGATAGAGATATCGAATGGGGCGTCCAATGCTCGAAAGCTTGTCTTACTCACTGGCAAAAGGACATACTTTCTTTTTCCTTCTCCTATCTCCAGCTTATCCTCTTTCATCGAGATAATAGTCCACTCACCGGTCTTTTCATTCTGGTAGTTTCCTACCTTTTCTTCTAATTCTTTCCTGGATAGAGTAACTGGCTCAAACTTCTTTTTCTTTTTGGGCACCTCTTCGGTCTTTTTAAACTCATCGGCAAGGTATATGTCGGCAACCTGCGTGCAGAGTCTTGAGGGATTAATATTGCCAAGGTTAGCCAGGCAGATAACAGAAAACTTATGCTCAGGGAAACGAACCATCTGGGCCCTGAATCCGACAAACCCACCACTGTGATGCACCCTTCTTAATCCTTTATAATCATCTATATTGAGTCCGAAAGCATAATTGAGCTTTTCACCACTGTTCATCTTGCCAGGAGTCTGAATAAGCTCCATGAGTTCCTTCCCCAATTTGTTGTTGTAAAATGCCTGATCCCAGAGAAACAAATCTTCAACCGTGGTGAATACGCCGCCGTCTCCTACATGGTCAAGCGTAGTCATTGCAATGAGAAATCCCTTTTTTGTGGGCAAATACCCATCGGCACGGTTTTTTACAACCATTGTATGATCATCATGGAAATGAGTATTCCTCATATCTAAGGGCTTAAAAATATGCTCCTGGGCAAAATCATTAAGAGATTTTCCGCTTACTCTCTCTACGATAATACCCATCAAGAAATAGCCGGAGTTGGAATAGAGAAACTCTTCACCTGAAGGAAAATTCAGCCCTCTCTGTCTGCCCAGGAGTTCGATTGTATCCTCTGGAGTATAGAAATGATCTTCCGTCAAAGCTACGACATCTGCAAGCGTGAGGTAATCGCGTATACCGCTTGTATGGTGAACCAGGTGCCTGATGGTAATAGGCCTTTTATGCTTTTGAAGTTCAGGGACATACTTGCGTATATCATCATCAAGAGAAATCTTTCCCTCTAAGGCAAGAATAGCGATACACGATGCTGTAAATTGTTTGGAGGTTGACCCAATACGGAAAACAGAAGTAGAGGTGATAGGAATGTTGTGCTCCAGGTTTGCCATTCCGTAACCTCGTTTGTAGATGATTTCTCCGTCTTTGATAATTGCCAGGGCCGCTCCTGGCGAGACAGTCGAATCCCATTTAGCAAAAAGCTTATCAACCTTGTCTGTGTTTTCGTCTGCAGCCGCAAGAGATACAAGAAAGGATATGAAAAGAAAAATCCAAAGCAACCTTGATTTTAATAAATATTTCCTCATATAAGAACTCCTTCCCTTCCCCTTCAAAATAGATACTTGTGGTATCAAAAAAGACTAAATCAAGCTCATTTGACCTTTTTTCCTTCTCTATAGTTTTCGACGATACAGAGGTAAGTACGGGGGCCGGACTTTTTCTCTCTGACAAACATATCACCACAATTATATATGATAATTTATTCATATGTCAGGAAATAAATTAATGAAATCATGTAATAAATGCACTGCATTTTGAAGATTCCAAGAAAAATGTGTTGATTTTAAAGGCAGCTACGAGGATAATTCATTCTCAACTGTCAAAGATGGGTAATATATGCTATGTTTTTAAAGAGAAAAAGGAGTTTTCGAGTGACGAAAAAATTATCCTTTCTTTTCCTTATAGTCTTATTTTTCTTCCTTTATGGCGAGTTATAGGCTGAAACAGGCGATCTTCTACCTCGTTTTAAGAAATGGCTGGATAAAGGTGAGTATTCTGTGTATATACAATTAAGGAATCTCAGTGGAGATCAGAAGATCAAGAAACTCCTTCCCCTTAAAATGTAGTCTTGTAGGTTAAGAAAAAAACACAGCATTGAACGATTATTTGTAATTGCGAGCATAGCGACGTAGCAATCTTAACCTTTTTTCCTGTGAGATTGCTTCGCCCCTTCGGGGATCGCAATGACATACAAACACGTAATTTTGATAACGATAAAAATTAGGGAGGAAATATGAGTGAAAGAAACATCGTAATAATGCCCGGTGATGGGATTGGTAAAGTAGTCCTTCCAGAAGCTTTAAGAGTCCTTGATGCTGTCGGGTTCAAGCCGAATTATATTCATGCAGATATAGGTTGGGAATTCTGGTGCAAGGAAGGGAATCCTCTTCCCCAACGTACTCTTGATCTCCTCAAGGAACAAAGGATTGGATTATTCGGAGCCATCACCTCAAAACCAAAAGACCAAGCTGCAAAAGAGCTTAACCCTGAGCTACAAGGCAAAGGATATGTTTACTACAGTCCAATCGTTGGCCTCCGCCAACATTTCAATCTAGACCTCTGTATCCGACCCTGTCGCTCCTTCAAAGGAAATCCCCTTAACTACGTGAGAAGGGTAGATAACAATGTCATTGAACCTGATATAAATGTCGTTATCTTCAGGCAAAATACTGAGGGACTCTACAGCGGGGTAGAATGGACAAACCCACCAGATATCGTTCGCTCTGCCCTTGAATCTCACCAAAAGATGGCCGCTTTTAACAACACACCAAGCGAAGATTTAGCCATCTCCTGCCGTATCTTCTCGCGCAAAGCTTGCCACCGGATAGTCCTCGAAGCATTTAAGTATGCACAAAAGTTTGGATACAAGAGCGTTACAATCTGTGAAAAGCCAAATGTGATTCGTGAGACTTCTGGGATGTTACGAAATGAAGCACTCAAAATAGCACCCAATTTCCCAGAGATTCAGCTCTGGCACACCAACATAGACGCACAGATGATGTGGCTGAATAAGAATCCAGAAGATTATGGAGTCATTGTCTCTGGAAATATGTTTGGAGATATCGTGAGTGATGCCTTTTCTGGGCTGGTTGGAGGTTTGGGCTTTGCAAATAGCGCAAATATCGGGGAAGATTGTGCTCTATTTGAGCCGACGCACGGTTCTGCACCAAAATATGAGGATCTTGATCCTTCGATTGTAAACCCCATTGCCATGATATTAAGCGCCTGTTTGATGTTAGAGTATTTAGATGAAACAGAGAAAGCAAAAAGAATTCGTAATGCCGTCGAAGCTGTTATTGCTGAGCAAAAGGTCCGCACCTATGATATGATGCGACTTATAGGCGGGCCTGATGTAATCGCCCAGGGTGCTGCAACAACTCAAAAGATGACTTACGCTATAATCGAAAAACTATAACTTTTGATATAGAGGGTATAAATGAAAGAAAAAATTGAAACACTTTTTAGTCAACAACTCGAAAAAATCAAAGATCCTGATTTACGGGAAAAGGTTGTTGAAATCTGGGCAGACGCTGCAAAAAAAGCAGGCTGGCAGCCTCACGAATTAGAAAAAATCCCCTTTACATTACTAACTCAGACAAAAGGAATAAACTTAATCGAGCATACAATCGCTGTTACTGAAGGTGCTATTGGCCTTGCCACTGCAATGAAAGAAAATTATAAAGAAATGCCTTTTGAGATTAATTTTGACTGGCTTGTGGCAGGCGGGTTGCTTCATGATGTAGGAAAGCTTTTGGAAATCGAAAAGACAGAAGAAGGAAAATATCAGAAGAGCTATCAGGGAAAATGTGCCAGACATCCAATATCCGGGGCCATTTTAGTAGCCCAAGCAGGACTGCCGAAAGAAATTATCAACATTGTTGCCTGTCATGCAAAGGAAGGGGAAGGAAGGCCAAAAAGAGTCGAGACTGTACTCATTCATCAGGCTGATTTTGCTGTCTTTGACCCGATGGTCATGCTGGAAAAAGGGCAGCTTATCGTTTAATCTATTCAAAGGAAAAATAAGATGGGAAAAACATTAATAGAAAAAATTATTGGCAATCATTCCGGCCAGCCCATAAGCCCCGGAGACATCGTTGATATGGCAATTGACATACGAATTGCCCGTGATTTTGGTGGGCCAAATGTTGTAAAAAACCTGAAGGACAATAACCTCCTTATAGATGATCCAAGAAAAACATTTTTCACTTTTGACTGCAATCCTGGCGGCTCTTCACAAAAATACGCCATCAATCAGCAAATCTGCAGGGAATTTGCCAGAAACAACGGAATAAAAGTCTATGATATTAACGAAGGAATCGGAACCCATCTCGCTATAGATAAAGGCCTGGTTTGCCCTGGTGAAACATTAATCTCCACAGACTCTCATGCTAACCTTGTCGGAGCAATCGGAGCCTTCGGCCAGGGAATGGGCGACCAGGATATTGCTTATGCTTTTGCAAAGGGAAAGGTTTGGTTTAAGGTCCCACCTACTATTAAAATTATTTTAAGCGGGAAACCTTCTATTTCAGCAACTCCTAAAGATGTTGTACTCGCTATACTCAAAGATTTAGGAGCAAATGGACTCCTTGGATTCGCGGCTGAATTCTATGGAGATTATATCGATAGACTCGGACTTTCTGGCAGAATCACTATTGCCTCGATGACTACTGAAATGGGAGGAATCTGCAGTTTCTTTCATCCAAGTGAAGAAATTACCGAGTATTGTAAAAAAGTAAGCAAAAGAGATTTTATGCAAATTTATGCCGACAAGGATGCAGAATACGCTAAGACCATAGAAATCAGTATTGATAATTTAATCCCTCTTATCTCACAACCTGGCCATCCAGAAGATGTTGTTTCAGTAACAGAAGTCCAGGGCAAAAAAATTGGTTCTGCATTTATCGGGAGTTGTACGAATGGACGTTATGAAGACTTGCTTCTTGCAGCCAATATCTTGAATCATAAAAAAGTTGCTCCTGGTGTCGTTTTGAAATTAGTGCCTTCAACAGACCAAATCTGGCAACAGGCTTTAAAGGAAGGAATAATTTCTATATTCAAGGAAGCAGGAGCCCTTGTAGGAAATGCTGGGTGTGCTGGCTGTGCTGAAGGACAAATTGGGCAAAATGGACCAGGCGAAGTCACGGTTAGTACTGGCAATCGTAATTTCGCTGGCAAACAGGGAAAGGGAGAAGTATACCTTGCCTCCCCTTCCACTGCTGTCGCTTCAGCTATTGCTGGACATATAACCACTGCAGACAATATTCCAGAAGCTCCATCTCATTTCCCAATATCTAAGAGAAGAAAAAAACCTATATGGAAATATGCGGAGGAGCACCCTAAAAAACCGACAAAGATTCAAGGCAGAGTTTGGGTCGTACACATAAATAATGTGGATACTGATATGATATATCACAATAGATATCTCACAGTTACAAATATTGACGAGATGGGGCAATATGCTTTTAGTAACCTTGAAGGCTGGAAGGATTTTCCTCAAAATGCAAAACCTGAGGATATTTTGGTTATCTCAGGCAAGAATTTTGGCTGCGGTTCAAGCAGACAACAAGCAGTTGATTGTTTTAAAGCCATCGGCGTAAGTATGATAATCGCTGAATCCTTTGGAGCCATCTATGAAAGAAATGCCATAAATTCAGGATTTCCGCTGATGACCGCACTAGATATTGAGAATTTAGATTTAAAAAATGGAGATGAGATTGAGGTCGACTTCTTGAGGGGTGTAATTAAAAAACTCTTTACTGGAGAAACCATCAAAGCTTCACCTTTTTCAAAAGTTCAGCTTGATATTTATCAGCGCGGCGGACTGCTTGAATGACATAATTCTGGTTTAAGGTTTAAGAATAGTTTCTTTATTTTTGCTTTAAACCTTAAACTTTAAACCTTAAACCAGTTTTTAGCTTTTATTGGAGGAATAAGCATGGTGAAAGAAGCTCAAATCGGAAAGAAAGAAACAGCATCAGACTGCTGGGTACATCTTGAGATTAAAAAGAGTGGAGGCATCAAGATTGAGTTAAAAAGTAAAGTTGAATCCATGTACGGAAAGGCGATTAGAGATACGTCAGAGGAGATGTTAAAATTCTTTGGAATTCAAAATGCACTCCTGCACATAGAAGACAGTGGTAGCCTTCCCTTTGTTTTAACCGCAAGAATCGAGGCAGTTGTGAAAAAATGTATTCCGCAAATCAAAGAAGAATTTCTTACACCGATTATCCCTCAGAATCTTTACCAAGTGAAACGGGAGAGACTCAGGCGAAGCAGGCTTTATATCCCTGGAGATCAGCCAAGATTAATCATTAATGCTGGCCTGTATAAGCCTGACGGTATTATTCTCGATCTAGAAGATGCTGTAGCTCCTCCCGAAAAAGAATCCGCTCGATTCATAGTCCGAAATGCCCTGCGTGAAGTGGATTTTTCGGGTACAGAAAGGATGGTGCGAATAAATCAATCCCAGATGGGAATTAAGGACCTTGATTTTATAATTCCTCATGGTGTGCATACTGTATTGATTCCAAAATGTGAAGATGCAGAAGCTGTAAAAAAAATCAATGTCCACATCCAAAATTTACGCACTCAACACAAAATCAAAAATGAAATATTCCTGATGCCGATAATAGAAAGCGCCCTAGGAGCAATTAACGCTTACAAAATTGCTTTAGCATCTCCAAATATTGTGGCTCTTACTATCGGCCTCGAGGATTTTACCGCTGATATTGGCGCTGAACGCACTCTAGAAGGAAAAGAAAGTTTTTTGGCACGGCTTCAAATCGTACTTGCTGCCCGAGCAGCAGGTATCCAGCCCATTGACAGTGTTTTTTCAGATGTTGCGGATGAAGAAGGGTTAATGAATAGTATCCTTGAAGCAAAATCTCTTGGATTTGAAGGAAAAGGATGCATTCATCCAGGCCAAATAAGGATTGTTAATGAAGGATTCGCTCCTAGCAAGAATGAAATCGAGCGGGCAAAAAAAATAAGCCTGGCCCTTGAGGAAGCTCAAAAGAAAGGCAGCGGAGTTGTATCCTTGGGAACGAAAATGATAGATCCGCCTGTAGTGAAGCGCGCTGAGAGAATCTTAAAACTGGCTATCCAAAATAATCAAATCCCGGCTAACTGGAAGGAGGAGCTTAAAGATGAAAGGTAAAACGAATGCAGCGGGTAGATTTATACCAGAAAAAATAAATAAAAAACCAGTCATACCATTCCAAGGTGTAGGGAAATACATTCCTACCTATCGAAAAGCCTCGCCTCCTGTTGCATCCTGCGCCAATTACCCCAAAGATGGGAATAAAGTCGTGCCTAGTTTGCGAGAAGCATTCAAACGTGCAGGAATCCGAGATGGGATGACTATTTCTACTCATCATCATTTCCGGAATGGCGATAAAGTGGCTAATAGAATTTTTGATACTATTGCAGAGATGGGAATTAAAAACACCAGGTGGTTCCCGAGCGCCTCGTTCCCATGTCATGCTCCTATTATCAAACACTTAGACGCAGGAGTCGTCCATCATATAGAGGGAAGTATGAACGGACCTCTCGGAGATTACTGTTCACTGGGCAAAATGAAAGGACAGGGAATGCTGCGCTCTCACGGCTGCAGATACAGAAGCGTACAGGATGGAGAAGTCCATATAGATATAGCAGTAATAGCTGCCCCAACATCTGACCCCTTTGGAAATGCGAATGGATTAACCGGAAAATCAGCTTGCGGACTTTTGGGATTTGCTCTTGCTGATTCTCAATACGCCGATAAAGTCATCATAGTAACTGATAATTTAATCCCTTTTCCTTGTATCCCCTGGCAAATTCATGGAAATCATGTCGATTATGTAGTAACAATGGATGATATCGGCGATCCCAGCAAAATTATCTCAGGCACCACACAAATAACCCGAAGCCCTGCCAGGCTATTGATCGCAGAGTATATCGCCCGTTTTATTAAAGAAGCAGGGATCTTAAAGGATGGATTTTCCTTCCAAGCTGGCGCTGGGGGAACTTCCTTAGCCTTCGTAATGTATTTAAAAGAATTCATGAAAGAGGCAAATGTTAAAGCACGGTTCGTCAGAGGAGGCAGCACTAAGTATTTAGTTGAGTTATTAGAAGAAGGATTAACTGACTATATTCTTGATGGGCAAACATTTGATCTGGATGGTGTCAGATCCATGAGAGAAAATCCAAATCATGTAAACACGAGTCCATTCACGAGTTACAACTATCACGGTAAGGGGCACTTTGCCAGCATGTTAGATGTGGTCGTTCTTGGAGCAACAGAGATAGATATAAACTTTAACGCCAATGTCGTTACCCATTCTGACGGCATGCTTCTCCATGGAATCGGAGGATGGCAAGATTGCCTCTTTTCTCAAAACACAATACTGGCTGTGCCGTCATTCCGCGATCGCATCCCCGTTATTGTAAACAATGTCACCACGCTCTGCGGTCCTGGTGAACTCATAGATGTTGTCGTAACAGAGAAAGGTATTGCTATCAATCCCCAGAGAAAGGACCTGATAAAGGCCTTGAAAGGCTCAAGTTTACCGATAAAGCCAATTGAAGAACTTAAGAAAGAAGTAGAGCAGATATGTGGCGGAGCTCCGTCTCCTCCAAAAGTAGATAAGAAGCGAGTTGTAGCTGCCATTCAATGGGTGGATAGCACCATTATTGACGTCGTATATAGAGTTATAACTTAAAAATATATGTTAGTCGGTTAGTCAGTTATATAAAGAAGCAATACAGGTAAAGCAAATATGGTTTAAGGTTTAAAGTTGAAGGTTTAAGGCAAGAAAAAAATATACAAGATAAATTAACAGAAAAACAGACTAACAAATGAACAGATTAACAGACAGAAAGGGGTGAAATATGGGACAGACTTTAATCGAAAAAATAATTGCCAGAGCATCTGGAAAAAGCGAAGTCAGACGGGGAGAAATTGTATTCGTTACTCCTCACCGGATCTTGTCCCATGATAACTCAGCTGCTATATCTAAAATCTTTAAACAAACAGGTGCAAAAAAAGTATGGGATCCTGAACGCATATTCATAGCCTTAGATCATGCTGTACCTCCCCCTGACGAACGAAAGGCTTTAAATCACAAAGTAATCAGAAACTTTGTCGAAGAACAAGGAATCAAATATTTTTACGACTGTGGAATAGGGATATGTCACCAAGTTCTGCCTGAGTATGGACATGTTGTTCCAGGTAAAATTATTCTTGGTTCTGATTCCCATACAACTACACATGGTGCTTTTGGAGCTGCTGGAATACCGATCGGAAGAACTGAAACAGCCAGTGTCTGGGCTATCGGTAAAACCTGGTTAAAGGTGCCAGCCACGATTAAAATCATGCTGCAAGGTAAACTCAAAGAAGGCGTTTATGCCAAAGATGTCATTCTCTACATAATTGGACAGATAGGTGCTGATGGAGCTAATTATAAATCAGTAGAATTTTACGGAGATATTGTAAAAAAGATGTCAATCAGTGAGCGAATGACTATTAGCAATCTATCCGCTGAAATGGGGGCAAAAGCAGGAATTGTCCCTTTTGATGAGATAACCCAGGACTGGCTCAAAGAAAGAGTTCAAGAACCTTATGATCCTCTTTTTGCCGATGCTGATTCAACTTATGAAAAAGTTCTTGAGTATGATTTAAATAACTTAGAGCCTCAAGTTGCCTGTCCTCATAAAGTAGATAATGTCTCTCCTGTAAAAGATTTACCAAAGACTGAAATTAATGTTGCCCTCCTGGGCACATGCACAAATGGCAGATTGGATGACTTAAAAATCGCATCTGAAAGAGTTTTCGGAAAAAAAATCGCATCTGGTGTACGTTTACTTGTTTACCCCGCTTCTCAACACGTACTTCTTGATGCTATAAAGCTAGGCTACATCGAAAAACTGGTGGATGCCGGTGCAGAAGTCGCAGTACCTTCTTGCGGTCCCTGCCTGGGGGCTTATGGCGGAGTCTTAGCACCAGGAGAAAAATGCATCAGCTCTGCCAACCGCAACTTTAAAGGGAGAATGGGCTGCAAAGAAGATACCGAAATTTATCTCGCCAGTCCTTCTACTGTTGCAGCCTCAGCATTAACTGGACATATAACAGTGGAGGTATGAAATGAAGCTCGAAGGAAGGATGTGGGTTTTTAATGATAACGATATAAATACGGATTTGATCTTCCCAGGAAAATATACTTATGAACCACTTAGTCCTGAGGAACAAGCCAAATATGCAATGGAGGACTACGATCCCGAATTTATAAAGCAGGTCATAAAGCACGATATTATCGTAACTGGAAAAAACTTTGGCTGCGGGTCATCCAGGGAACAGGCTGTAACCTGCTTAAAACATGCAGGTATAGATGCCATTGTAGCAAAATCATTTGCACGGCTCTTTTACAGAAATTCCATAAACTCTGCTTTAGCTGTCATAGAATGTCCAGAGGTCGTTGATGCTTTATTTGAAAAACAGGCTGAGCAAGGATCCAAACTCAGCAATCTCGAAATGAAAATAGACCTCTCTGAAGGAAGAATTTTTCTTGATTCCAAGGAATATTCATTCCCTCCTTGGGACGAGCAAGCTATGCTCATTTTTAAAGCCGGAGGACTAGTTGAATATACCAAGCAAAGACTTCAAAATAAATAAAAAGGCTTTCCTCCGAGGTTGCTTGATTAAACACATAACCTGGATTATTCACGAGTCGAGATTGCCACAGACGTCGTTGCGAGGAGTGAAGCGACGTGGCAATCTCATGCTGATATCATTAAAAATAAAATATGATATAGGCAGTTTTTATGAATAATTCAGGATAAAAGGTTAATTGATATGAATGTAAGATTTTCAGGGTTTGGCGGGCAAGGGATTATACTTGCCGGTGTCATCTATGGCCATGCAGCTACCCTAGACGGTAAGAATGCCGTTCAAACGCAGTCTTACGGCAGTGCATCACGGGGCGGCGCTTGTAAATGTGATGTTATTATCTCAGATGAACAGATCAGATTCAATTTACACCTGTTTCATCCACCTTGGGCAACACGATGCCTTTTATCGTCTGCTCTATGTTTTTATAGAGTAAAACTGTAACATTCTTCAGTTCTACTGTATGGTATTGGTCCTCATACCTCACTGAGAGGTAGGATGTAGCTCCCCCGGGGGCGCCAGACTGGGAACGTAACTCCCTAAATCGATTCTGCCTAATAGATATTTGAATCTCTTCAAACTCTCTATTCTCCAACCGAAAGGCTTTTTGTATGATAATTCCCTCCTTAGACCTTTTATGGAAGGATCCTTCTCCATTCATCCAGATCTCTATCATGATCTGCCATTCAGGATCTCCCTTCGGGCCATATCCATAGCGAAGGAACACATTTCTTGCCTTCCCTTCCAGAATCTTTTCCTGTTCGGTTTTGAAGAGTTCCAGGGGATCGGCATAGATGTCAATTTCAATAACCATTTCTGAATCGATGTAAGCATACCTGTAAGTCCAGTCAAACTCACCCATCTCTTGCATGTCCCAATAAATGGCATCATGCCCGGCAATTGTCTCGGATTTCCCAGATTTTTTTGTCCAATCTGTCCAGTCGGAAAGAAATTCGGCATCTGAACCTGAATAAAGTTCTTTGATTTCAGGCTCAGTTAAAAAGCAATACCTGATATTCACTTCTTCTTTGACTTCTTCCGCCCGCAGCTTTTGATAAATTACATATCCGCAGGGATCATCATAATCCGGAAGTCTCTCATCGACTAGGTACCACTCTTCAGGGAGACTTTTCGCCATAGGTTTCGGAAGGCCTTCGACTAATTCAACTTCAATGCTTTGGGCTATTTCCATCGCATCTGATTTCGTGGGGTGCCATTGGTCACTGACAGGTAGCATCTCCCAAAAATTGTGTGAGCAGTAGATATCATTCTGCCCCCTGATATGAAATTTCCAATCAGGCCTACGCAAAGGAATAGTAAAAATATCTCCTACCTCCAGCCGTTCCGGATCTTGTCCATCCTCCACAAATGAGAGGTCCGATATCTCGTAGGAGCTGGTCGGAGTAAGCAAAGAAAACCTTGTTTTCTGGGCATTGTCTATCATGAGGCGTTCTACTTTAATAATGGCATCATAGTATCCAGAGTTAGGATTTTTTACTAATTCAACCAGGCTGCATTCAAATGATTCCTTTTCTTTAAACAGCTGGCAGCTCATGACAAGAAACAGGCAGAGTCCCAATCCAGCCAACAGAAGCATAGAAGATATTTTCAGAAAAACAAACATTGTTTTATCTTTTCTCACTATTGCTCTACGTTTCATGGTAATTATTCCCCTCTATCTGATACCACATGTAAACAACAAGGTCAATTTCAAATGAGTAAAAAACACCTTCTGAGATTGCAGTCTGGCTGCTCATTACCAAACAGGCTGCCCTCCAAGGAAGAAATCGTTGGTGCATTTCTCACGTTTCGAGAAATAGCCTCCATAGCGAGTCAATGGTGTCAGTCTGGGTGGTCTTGACCAACTGGTTGCCGACCTGCAGTTTTTATTTATCAGCTAATATTTCAATATATAATTAAAGCTAAGGGAGAGCTTGACAAACCTCCTCTCCATCAGAACACAGTAAAAATCACGATAGTCGTTAGCTTTAAAACAAAAAAAATAGCCAAAAAGTTGCTTGTAAACATTTTTTCCGCTAATCTTGTAAGATAATGATTAGCAATTTAAACACATACGATTACCCTCCATTTCGTCCTCCCAACGAGGCTAACAGCACACTCATACGCATCACAAGAGGTTGCCCATGGAATAGGTGTACATTCTGCGCCATGTATAAGCAAATAAAATTCAAGACAAAAGCACTCGAAGAAGTCAAAAACGACGTATTAAAAGCAAGGGAAATCTATGGCGTTTCAGACACCATTTTCCTTGGGGACAGTGACAATCTTGTCCACAAAGCACTTCCTGAGATAATAGCTTTCATAAGAGAGACTTTTCCCGAAGCCAGGCGGGTAACATCCTATGCACGGGCAAAAACCATTCTACACCGCAAGATGGAATTCTTGACATCAGTAAGAAAAGCAGGCCTCGAGAGAATCCACATCGGCCTTGAATCGGGAGATTCTGTTACTCTCGAGAAGCTTTGTAAAGGGGCTAATCCTAAGGAAATGATCATTGCTGAACAAAAAGCTAGAAAGGCTGGGTTCGAAGTATCTTTTTATGTCCTAATCGGAGCTGGCGGAAAGGAAAGATGGAAGGAACATGCTATAAACAGCGCCCAGGTTCTTAATGCAGCCGGAGCTGATTTCATTAGGCTTAGGACACTTACTATTCAGCATGGAACTCCATTGGACAAAAAGCTTGAAAAGGGCGAATTTACCATCACTCCTCCCCTTGAAAAGTTAAAGGAGGTGAAACTTTTTATCGAAAACCTGGATATGGAGGATTGTTTCCTTGCCAGCGACCACCTGACAAACTACTTATGGGCCGGGAATAGCATCATCTATAGAGGGATAGCTGGCAGCCTTCCCAGCGACAAAGACAAAATGCTTCAGACTGTAAACAAGGCCATTGATTTTGTAGAATCATCCGGACTTGTAATCAAGGACTCCAACCAGTTATACAGGGAAGGAATCATATCATATCTTTGATGCTTATCATGTAAAGTTTACTTTTTGGATGCGCTGAAATACTAATAAAGAGGATTCATATTATAGAATCTATGAAAAGATTATGGAGGCGTTCCCCTTTATTCGCCCCTTTTATTTTTTACGGTTGATAAGCTTTAGAAATTTTTTCTCTTCGCGTATGCCTTTGAGTATCTCTGGCAGCAAGGACTTAATCTCACACTCATTATAGTCACTATTTATAATCTCTAATTGGGCTCCCTTTATGTGGCATAAAACTTTCTTTGTATCTTTAACATACTTTATTAAACGGCTGCTTTTACCGGAATTGAAATAAGTCACCTGGACTATCATTTTCTCCTTATCTCCATCGCAATAACTCAAGACAACAACATGTTCTTCTCTGTTTTTCTCATTTCCGTCTAGGTCTATATGAAATTCTCTTTTTATAAAGTCTTCATTATCACGGGCTCCCAGCTCTTTTACCTCTTTATAAATTTCTTTCAAAATCTCAGTGGGATCTTTTTTCTGTTCGGGTTTCTTTATGAAAGATTCATAAACTGTTGGTTTAGCATATGATTTAAAGCCATGTGCTGCAACTGCTCCGATTGTGATAACTTTAGCGAAACTTATGAAAAAGGACCTTCTATCCATTTTAAGCTCACGGATTATATCGACACTAAGATTATAACACAAGAAAGTATGGACTGTTTTATTTCATTTTAAAAACATCTTTATCCATTTTATCAGAAATTTAGCCTATCGCCGTAAAAGAGTCTTTATAGAATATCCTGCCATACCAGAAATCCCAGCAGCTATCGCAGCCACCAAAACAGTGACAATTATCGTTAACCAGGGGATTTCCAATTGAAACATCTGAGAAATTCGCGCAGCAATTGTTTTACTCCCGGTTAAATAAGCGTAGACACTCATGATTAACCATAACAATCCCGCACTAAACATTCCAATCCTGAATCCCTCCCATCCTGATTTGGCTTTAAGCAAGCTGTAGACAAAAGGAACGATCATGATCCACCACCAGAATGGAGTGAAAATATGCAACAGCAGCATGAGCAAAAAGCAAATTATTAGGCCAATCATTTCACACCTCTCAGTTTTGTTTTCCCGGCTATATCCGGATTCTCTTCATCCGGAGATTTAAGATACAACAATTCATAGGCTTTGCCCTTGATCCAATCATCAACAGCATTGTCATAGAATCGCGAGCCCGGATTCCCAGACTGTCCTCCTGGACAGATACCCCAGGCTCTGACCTCAGGGCCTAAAGTCACAACCATTCTCCAGGATGGCCCAAAGTACTTTGATATAGCATTGATGATATAGGAATTGCCATTTGTCTCCAGGTTTATTCGTCCTAAACCCGGAATTTGAGCCACATGGCGAATATCTGTACCTCGCGTCTTTCCCCAAACCCAGGCCTGTCCAATCGATCCAAACTCTTCTGTCAGCTTCTTATTTGCAGATTGAAACGCCTGATATGCAAGATCATCCAGCGTTTCTTTATCAGCCGTAGTCTTGTCATCAAAATACGGACACTCGGGTTGGTTTAAAATGAGATCAATAGTAACTTCACTATTAGGCCTTTTTAACGAACCCGAATCAGTATTCATGTCATCATTCCAGATACGTTCACAGAGTTCTTGCCAAAAGTATTCAAAAATTGTCGGTGCAATTAATTCGGCTCGATTTTTACAGTTCCAGTTTTTTAATTCTTCATAACTCTGCTTCTCTTCAGGCGTCAAACTCTTTGCTCTCAATATATCAAGCAGGCGAGGAAACAACATTCTTGCACGAAGATTCATTACATCGCTCTGCATTTCAATCATATCCTCTGGAGTGATGTCTTTCATAGCTGACAAGAGTTCGTTTATCCGTGTCCCCCTTTCAAACGACACATAATCCCATCCAAGATAATAGGGATAGTCAGAATCAGCAGGAATCTGATTTGCCGAACTTACAAATCCCCGGTCAGGATTTTTCACATGAGGATTGTGTTCCCTTGGAACCCAATCTTTCCATTCATCATCAAGATTGCTACCATCAAGAAGGTAGCGTCCCTGGCCCTTCCATCTTAACGGGAATTTTCCGTTATGCCAGATAGCAATATCACCACTCTTATCTGCAAACACAAGGTTTTGCCCAGGACAATCATAAAAACGCAAGGCTTCAAGGTAGTCCTCATAACTTTTTGCGCGGTTAAGCATGTGAAATGTTTGCAGCTCATTTGATGGATCATGTGCTGCCCATCGCATCGCAGAACCTGCTGGAATATTATTATAAAAGGGCTCCTCTCCCTCATGATATACAACCGGACCATGGCGTGTATAACAAACCGTATCAAGGACCGTCTTCTCTCCTCTAACTTTGATTTCTTCGACACGTAATTTTGTCTCATGCCACTCCCCATCATAAAAATATTCCTTTCGAGTCGAATCTTTGAACTTAATCTTATACCAGTCCAGAACATCTGATCCAGCATTCGTGAGTCCCCAGGCAATTTCACTGTTAAATCCGATAATCACAGCAGGAGCACCGGGAAGTGAGACACCATACGCATTGACATCAGGCGATATCAACTGAATCTCATACCAGATCGAAGGGAGATTCAATCCTAAATGTGGATCATTGCAGAGAATCGGATACCCGCTCTTTGTCAGATTTCCAGAGACCGCCCAATTATTACTGCCTTTTCCGTATTGGGACTCCTTTGAATTGGTGTTCACTCGATGGATATTGATATATTCTTCCCTCTGTTTTTGATCCATGTTGGATTTAAAATCCCAGGATACTCCTGTTGGAACAACTGGGTTCATAAAGGGTGGATAATAGGGAAATAATTGCTCCATAACCGAATCTCCCAGCGCTTCACGAGTCTGAGTCATAATGTAATCTGAACTACTGCCTGTTAAATCCCATGCCATATATTTCAATAACAGAGCAGATTTGATCACAGTCCAGGTTTCAGGAAAATAGTCTAATATTTTATACTCCAACGGCAGTTCTTTTTTGCTTAAGCTTTTAATATATGCATTCACGCCGCTTGTATAAGCCGTGATGACTGCTTTACTTTCCTGATTTTCATTGAGAGCTCTAACAGAATTTTCAGCGGCATAAACCATCCCGATGCGCCTCTGAAAGCGATCATACTCAAGCGCTCTTTTCCCAACAATTTCTGACAGCCTCCCTGCAACAGAGTGGGTTTGAAATTCCATTTGCCAGAGCCTATCCTTGGCAGTGATATATCCTTGGGCAAAATATAGATCATGATCATTCTTGGCGAAAATGTGAGGGACACGCCGGACGTCCCACACAACATGGACAATGTCCTGCAATTCTGGCAAAACTATCTCTTCAACAATTTTGTCGCTTTTATTGCTGTTTTGCCAGAATCCTGCAAAGGGATTAAACAATTTTCCCATGGGCGGTATAATCCCGTGCGGATTATTTAAAATCCAGAAAACTGCAGCTGTAACAAGTAGAAGCAAAAATGCTCTCACCCATTTCATTGTCACCTCCAGTGAAAAAATTGGGGGCAAACCTTGACTTTTGACAATTTTTCATAGATTTTGTATCTCAGTCTTTTCCCTGTAGCTTTTATCAAAGAAAAAAAATATTGTCAAATGTAACTAATTCCCTTATTTACTCTTGTAAAAAATCTCTTAAAATAATAATTTAAGGAAAACAAGAAATAAAAAGATTATGATAAGAAAAGAAGAAAAAGAACAGCCGATGACATATAAAATCAAGATTGTTTCACATGATAAAACAATAACAGCTCAAGAAAACGATTTGTTGGCTGATAAAATTCTAGATGCTGGAATAGATCTCAGCGTTTACTGCAATAAAAAGGGATTATGCGGGAAATGTTTTGTCGAGATACTCGGGGGGAAACTTCCTGCTTTAGATGAAAAAGAAGAATTTTTGTTAAAGCATAAAAGACTTAACAAAAATTTCAGACTTTCCTGTCTGTATACAATTAAAAGTGATTTAAGCATTAAAATTCCTGATGAATCGATTATTCATGAAACATATATCTTAACTTCTGGTATAAAATCTATGGTTTCAGTCAACCCCGCTGTTAAAAAATATAATCTTCAAATTAAAAAGCCAGAGATTTCCTCACCTGACTCCCTGCAAGATCTTTTTACACTCCATTTCAAGGATAAAAATTTAAGCATTCCTTTAAGTCTATTAAAAGACTTGGGAGAAACACTGGAGCAAGGCAAATTCAATGTAACGGCAGTTGTGCATAAAGACAATGAGATAATAAACATCGAGCCATACAACACGCTCGACCACAATTTTGGAATCGCTATAGATATAGGGACAACAACGATTGTGGTGGAATTAGTGAATTTAAACACAGGAGAAATTGTGGACACTTTAACTGAAATGAACAGTCAAGTAAAATACGGCGCCGATGTTGTCTCAAGGATAGGCTTTGCCTTTTCAGATCCGAAAAACTTAGATGAATTAAGAAGATCGATTTTAGAAACATTAAACAAACTGATTAAGCAAATACTAAATAAAAACAAAATAGATTTGTCTTATGTTTATGAAATCGTCGCCGCCGGAAACACATCCATGAATCACTTTCTGCTGGGTATGCCAGTTCACAGCCTTGCCATGGCTCCTTACAATGCTGTTTTTACATGTTTACCTGAATTATCCTCAAAGAATTTAGGATTTAAGATAAACAAATACGGAAAAGTTTATGTTGCACCTAACATAAAAAGTTTTGTAGGAGGTGATGTATCCTCTGGCCTCCTTGCATCCGACTTCGCTAACAAGAAGGGCAATTGTCTATTCATCGATTTAGGAACAAATGGGGAAATTGTATTGAAAACAAAAGATGAAATCGTGGTTACATCTACTGCGGCTGGTCCTGCTTTTGAAGGGATGAATATAAGCTGTGGAATGCTCGCTCTGCCAGGCGCAATCTATAAAGCCGAATACAAAAAGCAATTAAAAACTTTTACCATTAGAGACAAACCAGCCTCAGGTATTTGTGGAACCGGACTTATTGACCTATTCGCAATATTCTTAGAAGAAGGAAAAATCTCTCCTAAAGGGGTGATTCAGGATAAAAGAAAAAAAATCCTCATTACAAATAATATATTTATCACTCAAAAAGATGTCAGAGAAATGCAACTGGCAATCGCTGCTATAAAGACCGGAATCAAGATGATTTTACAGGAGAATAGCTTAACAAAAGATCAGCTAGATGGGATCTATATTGCAGGCGCATTCGGTAATTATTTAAACACAAAGAACAGTATAAGAATTGGACTATTGCCGCAGATAGGTGAAGAAAAAATCATCTTTATTGGAAATTCCTCCCTTGCAGGGGCTAAAGCATTACTACTTTCAGCAAAATCAAGAAAGGAAACAGAAGCTTTGGTCAAGAAAATCCAGTATCTTTCGCTGGCCTCGAATCCAATGTTTCAAAAAAACTTTATTGATGCATTGGAATTTGGGGGTTAAAAAAGAATAATTTGTTGAGATTGCCGCAGCTCTTCGAGCTTCGCAATGACACGCGGTTGAGATTGCCAGAGTTCTTCGAGCTTCGTAATGACAAGCGGAGGTGATTGCCACGCTTTCTTCGAAAGTTCGCCCCGCTAGATAATTTATACCTAACGGGGCGAGCAATGACAGGGCGGATTATTCGTCGTCCAATCTATATTTTTCCCTAAGACTTTTGTCGTAGGGTGCTTTTCTTGCTTGACAGCGCTCCCTCGGGCACAACTGACATGAAAAAAAATTAACTTCTGTCGGGAAATATATGCCTGAGATTGACTTTCTCGGAATCATAAGCATGTTCTTTGTCAATTTGACTCCGATTTGACCTTCCATATCTTGAAACAAGGAAAATAGCAGCTTCTGCTCTGTTATTGGCCAGTCTTTCAAGGACCCTGGATTCATGTTGGCTAACTTATCAAGCCCATACTGACTCTTTAAGTGTTTCTCTAAGTGCTGCATGCTCGAGTACAGTGCCATATCACCTAGGGTCTCCAGGTAAAATTGTTTAAGGAGATCGCCAGATTGGCTGGCATTATCCTCCAGCTCCTTGCCAATTGTAATAATATACGGGAAGACCCGCTCGACCTTCTCCAAGTTTACTCTTAAAACTCTACTGGAAAAAGCCACCCCGTTAATCCTTACTATATCTTCTCCTTTTTTGTCTATGTACGAGACTCTGTAGATAGATCTGGCTATAATTAATGATTCTGCTTCCTTAATTAGCTCCTGAACATTTATCGAAGAGCTCTCCTTTTTATTCAAATGCAGTTCTCTTTTCACTTCTTCAAGATTCAATCGAAAAGGGATATTATCTAATACTTTCATCTTGTCCTTGACATCTTCTGGATAAAATTCCTCAAAAATATCATTCTATTAAGTAATGGCTTTTCCGAACGCCTTATCTCATCTATCATAATTAAAATCTTAAGTAAATTCCAAATCACAATAATCGCAAGCGGTAAATCGTAAGCCGTAAGCAGTAACAGGCTTAAGGTAGAGTGTTGTAAGTTTTCAATAATTGGGGGTAGATTATTTTTGTGACTAATCACTGGATTCCTGCTACCTGCCTCCGCAGGCACAAGCTTCGCAGGAATGACAGACACTTACACTCAATCGTCATTCCCGCGGAGGCGGGAATCCATAGCTACTACCCATACTTATTGAGAAGTTACAGAATGTTTAAGGAAATAAAAATATTACTTTAAACTTTAAACATTAAACCTTAAACTAAATTTATACATGTATAACGAAGAACAGAGAGTAAGAAGCACAAATAATAAACAGTTATGAGATATGCCTAAAGGCTGAAGCATGAACAGGAAAATGAGAAAGGAAAAACTTAAGAAAGAAAAAAATACCAAAAAGAAAATTGTTGAAAAAGAAAAGAATTGTAATAAATTAAATTCAAAAGGAGAAAACATGAGTAAAGAAGAATTATTAAGGAGGATGGAAAAATCAATTGTAGAAGGGAATAAAAATGATGCCGAAGCACTGGCTAGAGAGGCAGTTGAAAAGCATGTAGACCTTAATGAAGCGATAGATGAAGGATATGTTCCTGGAATTCAAAAGGTCGGGGAATTATGGGAGAAAGGAGAATATTTCTTACCAGAGTTGATAACAAGCGCTGAATGCATGAAAGCTGCGATGGGTGTGCTCAAGCCTGAACTGGATAAGGCCCAAATCAAGGCAAAATCCTTTGGAAAAGTAGTTATCGGAACAGTAGAGGGAGATATTCATGATATTGGCAAGAGTCTTGTATCCTCGATGCTTTTAGCAAATGGTTTCGAAGTAATTGACTTGGGGGCAGATGTGAAATTGGAAAAATTTATAGAAAGGGCTGAAGCAGAAAATTCTGATTTCATCTGTCTATCTGCTTTATTAACAACAACAATGCTAGGACAGAAAAAGTTTATCGAACTGCTCAAGGAAAAAAATCTTTTTGGTCGATTTAAAATCATGGTGGGAGGAGCTCCTGTTAACCAGAAATGGGCTGATGATATCGGCGCAGACGGATATGCTGAAAATGCAATGACTGCAGTGAAAGAAGCGAAAAACCTTTTAAGAAAATAACAAAATAAAATCATAAAGGAAAAAGCAATGAACTTAACAATAAGACCTAAATTAGAGCTTCTAAAAAAAGAATTAATTGAGAAAATCATCGAAGAAGCCTATACAATTCTGGAAAAACAAGGGGTTTATGTAGAAAATAATGAGGCCTTGGAGCTTTTTAAAGAAGCCGGGATTAGGGTTGATGATGAAACACAGAGAGTTTTTATCACCTCGCAGCTAGTGGAAGATTCTCTTTGTTCTACTCCTTCTGTAATCAAACTATACGATAGATCCGGCGATAAAGAGTTTATAGTCGGTGAAGATGAGGTCCATTTCGATCCGGGCTCAACTGCAGTTACCATAATCGATCACAAGACACAAGAACAACGAAAAGCATTGACAGAAGATCTGGTCAAATTTACCAGGCTAACAGATTGTTTAGAGCATCTCCATTTCCAGAGCACAGGAATAATTAGCAGCGATGTTCCAGAGATAATTTCCGACAGTTATCGCTTATACATCTGTTTACAGTTCTCTGAAAAACCCATAGTGACCGGAACCTTCAGGGTCGAAGGCTTTAAACCCATGAATGATATGCTTGTGGCAGTCAGAGGAAGCGAGAAAGCTCTTGAAGAGCGGCCGCTTGCTATTTTTGATGCCTGCCCCTCCCCTGCCCTTAAATGGAGCAATCTCACAACCCAGAGTTTAATCGATTGTGCTCGGACAGGCATCCCTTCTGAGCTTATCTCCATGGGAATGACAGGTGCTACATCGCCTGTCACTATAGCCGGGACTTTGGTTCAGCATGTTGCAGAAAATCTCTGCGGCCTCGTCATATGTCAATTGGCAAAAAAAGGAGCTCCTGTTATCTTTGGCGGCTCTCCCTCAAGCTTCGACATGAGAAAAGGCACAACGCCCATGGGAGCCATAGAGACAATGATGATCGATTCAGCCTATGCCCAGATTGCAAAACACCTCAATCTCCCCACCCATGCTTACATGGGCTTGAGTGATGCAAAAATTAATGACAGCCAAGCAGGACTCGAAACAGGGATCGGAGCTGTGTTGGCTGCTCTATCCGGTATAAACGTCATCTCAGGCCCAGGGATGATGGATTTTGAAAGCTGCCAGAGCCTTGAAAAGCTTGTCATTGATAATGAAATCTGCGGAATGGCTTATCGGCTTATAGAGGGGATATCCCAGCGCGAAGATCCCATTGCCACAAATCTGTTCGATGGGTTTACAAAAGAGACACAATTCTTATCTATGCCGCACACACGAAAGTGGTACCGCCAAGAACATATATTTCCTCGTGTGATTGACCGGGACACCTATGACTACTGGGTTTCACTCGGCAAAAAATCTATGGATGATAGAGCTTATGAGGAAGCGGAAAAAATCTTGCGGGAAAACCCTCCGAGCTTACTGGATAAAAATATTATTCAAGAGCTGCATAAAATCATGCTCTCTGACGCCAGGAACAACGGCATTTCAGCATTACCAGAAATAAAAATCTAATGAACGGAAAAGACTGAATAGACGGAACAGACCGATTTTATGTCTTGCCTGTCTTGTTATTACATTAAACAGACTAACCGACTAACTGATTAAACAGACTAACCGATTAACAGACTAACCGACTAACTGATTAACAGACTAGCCGACTAACAGATTAAACAGACTAACCGACTAACAGATTAACCGACTAACAGATTAACCGACTAACAGATTAACTTCTTTAGGCAGCTTAAAAGGTTTGAGGTCATATTGTTTCAGAATTTTGTTTAGTTTAGGGATGTCTTCTTTTATAAGTTTATTCACTCGATCAACAAGCACATCCACAGCTTCTGTTAGCTCCTCAAGTTGAAACAAATCAGTCTCACTCGGCGCTGAGGGATACCCTCCAATAGACATGCCTAACATCATTACTAGCTGGGAAAGAGAACCTCCTCGAAGAGCCATTTCCATTGAGCCCCTGTATCCAAATCCTTTAGGTAAAATCTCTTCCTCAAGCTTACAAAATTTTTCTTTGAATTCCTCTATTGCATATTGGACATCCTCAGAAAAGACTTCTTTCTTTTTTGATTCTTGATTCAGCTTATCTATTTGTCGCCTTATATTTCTTACTGCTGTTACAGATAATCCCATCTTCTTCGCCAGTGCCATATTTTCGACTATGCTAACATGCTGTGCAGTTCTCTCTGACACCTCTATCTTGATCCGAGGATCTGGGCAGACAATTCCTTTTTTCAACATTGTCTGTTCTCCAACAATCAACTCTACTGTATATTCGCCAGCAGAAACATAAGGAGCAGAAATAAATGCGATTCCAGAACTTTTGATCGTTTTCCCTTCTTTTGTCTTGGGGACAAACTGAAGGTTCCACATATTTCTTTGGATACCTTCTTTTTTCTTTAAATTAATCTCAAATATTTTCTCCCCTGCCTCATTTTTTATAAAAATTTTAGGTCTCTCTTCTGGCTTGTTCTTAAAGAAAGAACTAATAAACATACCGTAAGGAGGATTCTTAGCTGCATAGACAGGCCTGCTGAAAGACTCACGAGAAGAAGATGGAAAAAACTGCGTAGCCGGACGAATATCAAAGAGAAAAAAATCAGACTGCAAAACTTCATCTGTCATATTTTGAAGAGGTGAAATGTCATCCATAATCCATACTCCCCTGCCGTGGGTACCAATGATTAAATCATTCTCCCGCGGGTGAACAGCAATATCCCGGACTGCTACTGTTGGCATATCATTCACCAAGGAAAACCAGCTATTCCCGCAATCAAGGGAAGCAAAAATACCAAACTCCATCCCAACAAAAAGAAGGTTTTTGTTTTTAATATCTTCCCGGATAACATGTACCCAACCAAACGGCAGGTTTCCTTTTAAAGATTTCCATGACTTGCCAAAATCTGTGGTTTTATACACATAGGTGTTATAGTCGTCGTGTCGGTGTCCATCAAAAGCAGCATAAGCTGTGCCTGAATCAAAGTGAGATGCTTCGATTCTGGAGCACCATGTATTCGGAGGCAGGCCTTTAATGTTTTTTACGACATTCTTCCATGTTTTTCCGCCATCTCTGGTTATCTGCACATTTCCATCATCAGTTCCACACCAAATGATTCCCTTTTCCACTGGGGATTCTGATATGGTTATAATCGTGCAATGGATTTCAGCACCTGTATTATCTAAAGTTATTGGACCTCCGGAATCTTTTTGTTTCTCAGGATCATTGGTGGAAAGATCCGGACTGATAATCTTCCATGAATGACCTCCATCCATCGTCCTGAATAGATAGTTACCGCCTGTATAAACAGTTTTCGGGTCGTGAGAAGAAATATATATCGGAGAGTTCCAGTTGAACCGGTAAGGGGGTTCTTTGAGTGATGCCTGTGGCCTGATGGATTTGCTTCTTCTGATTCTAAAATCATAACGGTATAACCCGTTCATCTGATAATTGCCGTAGATAATTTTATGATCAGACGGATCCACCTGTGCATAAAACCCGTCTCCTCCGCCTACTACATACCAATCATCATTGGTAATTCCCGCATTATCAAATGTTGCACTCGGTCCACCCCAGAGTCCGTTGTCCTGCAAACCACAGTAGACGTAATATGGATTTCTCATATCAAATCCAAGTTGATAGACTTCTGCCAGGGCCATGTGCTGAACAGAATACCAATTCTTGCCGCCATCATAGGTAATATCTATGCCACCATCGTTCCCATCAACAAGATGAAGGGGATTAGACGGGTCTATCCAGAGTGCATGATGATCTGGATGAGTTCCTCCTGAAATAGATTTAAATTTTTCACCCATATCTTTCGAAACATAAGACCCGCCGGAAAACACATATACAACCTTATCGTCGCTAGGGTCAACACGGATTTGGCTGTAATAAAAAGGTCTGAAATTTACTAGCTTATAGGTTTTGTTGTCGCATGTCTTTTTCCAGGTTTCGCCCTTGTCTTCTGAACGCCATATTCCTCCATCTTCATGCTCGATAAGGGCGTAAACCACGCTCGGATTACTCCGAGAAACATCGATTCCTATCCTTCCCATCACCCCTTCAGGCAAATCCTTTGTTAACCGCTTCCAAGTCTCTCCACCATCTAATGACTTATAAAGTCCACTCCCAGGCCCTCCACTATAAAAATAATATGGAAGCCGTCTATGTTCATATGCTGCTGCATAAAGAATCAGGCTGTCTGATGGGTCCATGGCTAAATCAGCAAACCCTGTATTCTCATTGATATAAAGAGTCTTTTTCCATGTTTTTCCACCGTCTATGGTTTTATAGATACCTCTTTCCTTATTCGGACCCCAAAGATGGCCCATTGCAGCTACATAAACAATGTTTGGATCACCAGGATTAATCACAATTCTGCTAATATGGCGGGTTTCTTTTAATCCCATATTCTTCCATGTTTTCCCTGCATCAATGGATTTATAGACCCCATCCCCTATCGTGACACTGTTTCTACAGGTTGCCTCTCCGGTACCTACCCAGATAATGTTGGGATGAGATTGAGCAATAGCTATATCACCTACAGAAACTGAGCTTTCCTTATGAAATACAGGCCTCCATGTGATGCCGTTGTTTTCGGATTTCCAGACGCCGCTAGGACCTATTGCTGCATAAATGATCCACGGCTGTTTTTCCACAACATCGATATCCACTGTGCGCCCACCCATAACCGCTGGACCAACGCATCTCCACGAGAGCTTCTCAAATAACTTGTCGATTTTCTCTGCGCTTTGTGCATTAGCATTCTGAGAAAAACAAACGAAACAAATAACCATGACCAAGATGATAAGTGAGTTTGCTTTTTTCATGATTCCTCCTTTTTTTTTATTATAATGAACGGCCCGCTCGAAGATCAGGCCCTACATAAATCATTTCAAAAAAATGGGCGCTTGGCAATCGGGCACCACTCTCTACATTCTATATAATTAAATTGAAAAAAACATATTTTTGCAACTCTTTCTTATTAGCACAAGCATCTCCATATCTGTGGCTAGAATAAAAAAATAAAATTCCAAATCACAAATTCCAAATTCCAAACAAATTCCAAATCACAAACGAAAATTCCATATGCTAAAATTTTGTAATTAGGAATTTGGAAGTTTATTTTCATTGTTTGTTGGAGATGCTTGCTTCATAAGGACTTTCATGATAACTTTTACACTGATTTTTCGTAGAAAAACATGATAGTATTTTTTCCCAATTAATTCTTTGAAAGGAGGAAGTATATGAATCATCGTCTGTTTTGCTCTCTTTGTCTTTTTCTGAGTTTTGTTCTTGTTCTTACCGGTGCACCTGAAAAACTTACTCTTGACAAATACCACCAGCCTAAGGAAGTTAATTCTTTGCTCAATTCCTGGAGTTCAGAATATCCTCAGCTCACTAAACTCATAAACATCGGTAAAAGCTCAGGAAAAAATGATTTATTAGTCATTCGTATCGCGTCAAAGGCAAAAGGAAGTGTTGAACCTGATTCGAGACCAGCGATATTTGTATCTGCAAATTTAGAAGGTGTACATCTTGTCGGAACTGAGGCTGCACTCATGCTCATCGAGAAACTCCTTACTAAATACGGCTCGGATGAAAAGATTACTAATCTCTTAGAAAAAAGAACCGTTTATTTAGCTCCTCTTCTTAATCCTGATGCCGCTCAATACTACTTCGCTGACGTCCGCTGTGAACGGCGCACAAACGCTCAGCCAATCAATGATGACTTAGACGAGCTGATTGATGAGGATGGTCCGGACGACCTTAATAATGACGGCCTTATAACACAAATGAGGGTTAAAGACCCGGAAGGCAAGTGGATTCCTGACCCTGCTGAACCCCGGTTAATGCAAAGAGCCGATCCAAAAAAAGGGGAAAAAGGAATTTATAAAATATATTATGAAGGCTTGGACAATGATGAAGACGGAGAATATAACGAAGACCCGCTCGGCGGCATAGAATTAAACCGGAACTTCCCGCACGACTTTGAATACTATGTCAAGACAGCAGGACTCTGGCCGGTCTCAGCAATAGAATCAATTGTCCTTACAAAATTCCTCGCATCAAAACCTAATGTAGCGATGGTTCTGAATTTCTCTAGCGAAAACACTTTTCTCAACATTCAGCAAACTGGCCGCGCAAGGGCTGGCGGAGATAAAGTCAAGATTCCCAAGCGATTTGCCTCTTTTCTGGGATTGGATCCTGACAAAGAGTACGATATGCAAGAACTTATAAGTATCCTTAAAGGGATGAACATTTTCAGAGGTCAGGAGATCGATGAAAGTTTGATCGCAATGATGCTCGGACTAGGGGCTGCCATGAACATTGACAGGCAGGATATGCCTTATATTGAGGCTGTTCAGAAAGATTACAAAGACGCGTTGAAAAAATCCAAGATTGATTATCCTGAGAAGAGAGCCAAAGGTGTAGGCAAAGGATCTTTTGCCGCCTACTGCTATTATCAGTATGGTGTGCAGGTCTTTTCTTCTGATTTGTGGGGAATTCCCGAACCTGAAAAAGCCCCTGAAAAGGATAAGGATGTCCTGACAGTGGATAAATTAAAATCCATGTCTTCAGAAGACTTCTTAGCACTCAGTGAGGAAAAAATCGAGGCTTTCCTTAAAGATCAGGGAGCTCCTCCTAATTTCAAGCCCTCGATGGTGATAAATATGGTAAAATCAGGCCGAGTCACACCAGAAAAAATGGCTGAAATGATCGAAAAAATGCCTAAAAGGGCAACCACAAAAGAAGGCGAACATCCCGACTCCTACATCCTAAAATGGTCAGATACAGCCCTGGAAGGAAAAGGTTTTGTCGATTGGAAACCTTTCAAGCATCCGACCTTGGGAGACGTGGAAATAGGCGGCTTTGTCCCTTTCCTCAAGACAACTCCTCCCCCTTCTGATATCGGAAAGACCGCATCTTTTCACGCCGACTTTTATATAGATTTAATGGGGCGCCTTCCTGAGTTCAAAATAAAAGAAACAAAAGTCAAAGCTCTTGATGAAGGCCTTTACCAAATAACCGTATATCTCACAAACACCGGATGGTTCTCAACTTCTACAGCCCAGGGGAGACGAGCTGGAACTTCCTGGCCGATCAGAGTCGAGCTCAAAACATCAGGTAATCAGACAATATTTTCCGGACGCAAGACTGTTTCCATCCCGTTTATTGACGGAAGCGGAGATACAAAAAAAGTGGAATGGACTATACGAGGTAAAAGGGGTTCTCAGGTCATAATAACTGCTAAGACTCCAAAACTTGACCCTGTGACAACGAATGTCCTTCTTCAATAAAATGGAGGAAATAAATGCATAAAAATAAAATCCTTTTTGTTTTTGTAATGCTTATCATTTCTTTAGCCTTATTCATGCCAAAAGCCATAAAAGCAGCCGAGGTCAAGCTTACTTTTGACCACTTCTATAATCAGGCAGAACTTACCAAATCATTAAAGGCTTTAGAAATTGCCTACCCTCAGTTTATGAAAATCATGTCTCTGGGGAAGACATATCAGGGACGCGATATATGGGCTGTTATTCTCAATAATCCCAAAACAGGCCCAGCTGAACATAAACCCGGCTATTATATTGATGGAAACATTCACGGCAACGAGATTCAAGGAACAGAGGTTGTTTTATATACAATCTGGTTTTTGCTCAAAAATTACGGAAAAACAGAATATGCAACTCGCCTTCTGGATGAAAAAGCCTTTTATTTTATCCCCACTATGAATCCTGACAGCCGGGATTATTTCATCGACAAAGCAGAAGCATACCGAACAGGGCTCATCCCTTATGACAGTGACCACGATGGTATCGCGGATGAAGACGGACCTGAAGACCTGGATGGAGATGGCTTTATTACTCAAATGAGAAAAAAAGACCCGAATGGTAATTATAAAACTCACCCCGATGATCCCAGAATTATGATTCCTGTTAGACCCGGAGAAAAAGGCGAATACGTTATGTTAGGTCAGGAAGGCATCGACAATGATGGTGACGGACGCATAAATGAAGACGGACTAGGTGGATATGACATGAACCGCAATTATGGCTTCAACTGGCAGCCAGATTACGTACAGCGCGGTGCAGGTGAATATCCCTTTTGCTTCCCAGAAACTAAGGCAACACGTGACTTTTTTCTTGCACACCAAAATATAATGGGAGCTCAAAATTTCCATAATGCAGGGGGTATGATACTCAGAGGACCTGGAGCTGCAAACATGGGAGAGTACCCCATGGCTGACATAAGAATATATGATTATATAGGAAAAAAAGGTGAAAAAATTATTCCCGGATACAGATATCTTATTGTCCATAAAGATTTGTACACAGTCTACGGCGGAAGCATAGACTTCATCTACAACGTTCTTGGCATTTATACTTTCACTAACGAACTGGACATGTCACCTACCTTCTCCTTTCCCTTAGCTAGCGAACGACGGGACGAAGAAGATGAAGAACTCATGAGAATGCGCTCTCTTGCCCAAAGGCTAAATGAAATGACATACCATGACCTGGTGCTCATGGGTGAACACTTTTCTGATTGGACACCATATAAACATCCCCTATATGGAGATATTGAAATCGGAGGTGTCAAGATATACGGAACCCGTGTCCCTCCTCTCTTCCAGCTGCCTGATACATGCCACCGCAATGCAGCCTTTTGCCTGTTCCATGCCGATCAATTGCCGCGCCTTACTTTTGATAAGGTCGATACTAAAAACCTGGGGAAACAGATCTATCAGATTGATATCTCTATTAGAAATACCCGTGTCACGCCTACAATTTCCGCTCAGGCCATACAGAAAAAACTTCATCGTGTTGACTGTCTCAAGATTGAAGGGAAAAACATCAAGCTTCTTGCTGCAGGATATTTGACTGATCGCTTTCGCGGAATCACCCGAAAGATAAAAACTAATAAAGATTTTATCTGGGTTGAATCAGGTGTTTCCAGCTTCGGAAGACTTGATTTCCGCTTACTCGTAAAAGGGAATGGCAGCATTAAGCTTATCTATGACTCATTGAAAGGCGGATACTATACAAAAGAAGCCTTGTTAAAGTAAGGCACAAGAACAACTCAAAACTCAAAGCTTAAAGTTCAAAACTAAGATCAAAACTCTATACATGAAATGAACGTGGAAATTTTTCTGCTGGAATATCGTCTTCATAGCTTGAAGCGTAAGTAGCATCAAAATCAATATTTGGTAAAGGTATTGAAAATTTTTCAACTATATAATCTACATATTCTTCATCATTCACATTTAACAGATAATCTTCATTTTCAGAATTGACTACATTATTAAGGGATTTAACTTGATTTTCTAAATATTCAGATGCTTCTAGTTCTGTAAAATGCGAATTCGAAATGATCTCATATTTATCCATTATTAACAGCTTTATCACAGCTAACGATAAAGCTCACCTGCCGCTTTGGAGCGCCAGCGGAATTGCGGTCAGGTGCAGCGATTTGTTATGCATTTATACCAACCATTCCAACTCCATTCCTATTTCTCTGCAACAACAATTTCACCTGGCAATCCAAACAATTTCACCTTATCTTTATGTTTTATCTTGAATCCAGCATTCTTTAGCGATTGTTCAACATAGATGGGTCTACAATCAACATATTTCGGAAATTTCTTATGGGACCACTCATAGAGTTTTGTTAAAATGGAGTCGCCGTCCTCTTTTGACATGCTTACAATCCCAAGTCTTACATTTGGCTTCAAAACCCTCTTAATTTCACTAAGAACCTTTGGGATTTCAGGTGTGTCAAATAGCTCAAGGCTGAAACTGCTGAAAACGGCATCGAATTTGTCATCATCGTAGGGCATCTTTGTTGCGTCTCCACAATAAAGTTCAACTCTGTCAATAAGGCCGGCTTTTTCAAGCCTTTTCTTAGTTACCTCTAACATTCCAGAAGAAATGTCGATGCCATAAACCTTTCCGGTTTCTCCTATTAACTCTGCTATTTGTTTTAAGCAATGTCCAGTTCCAAAGCCCATCTCAAGAACTATTTCTCCCTCGGCAATGCACAATCGCTCTAACGCCAAATTTCTGTATTTTTTCTCAAATACTCCAGCAAAGTAATCGTAAAATCTACTAATCTTATCGTAACTTTCTTTTGCCTGCTCCTTGCTTCTATAGACTCGCAATATCTTTGCTTGATCGCTTTTTGAGTTCATCTCATTTTCCACTATGTATAACAATTACTATACTGCATGCTGTATTTTGAGGAAAATACAACTGCAGAACCGTCTAAATATTATAAATCCCTCTAAAAATATGCTAACAATGCAGTAATATTTTATCAATATCCTTGTTATATAGCAAGCTGTATATCTGACGAATTAGATATTTTTATTATTTTCAGGAGTATGGAAATATTGTGAATGGATTCGTTTTTTTAATCATAGCTTATCGAGTGGACTCGAAACATCTGCATATTTTTTCCGAATCACATGAGTGTAGATCTTAAGGTGCTTGGTTGAATATGATATCTTTTAACTTTTTTGCTTTCCGTATCCACAGACAGATTCTTGGAAGGAAATACCCATTGCCAACCCCATTCTTTATTTGCATTAAGATATTTTCTACTCAAGGCATAAGGTAAAGTGGTCTCTCCATATCCAAGATTTAAATCTTTTTCATGTATCTCTTTTATTTTCTTCAGATGAGATATTAAGGGATTTTTAAGAGTTTCAGGCAGTATTGTCGTCCTGTCCTTTTCACCTTTTCCTGAATGAATTACTAACAAATTATTGTTAAAATCTATGTCTTTTACTCGTAGACGAATACATTCCAGCAATCGCATACCGCTTGTGCATTTGTTGTTAAATTAATAGAGATTTTTCTCTCATTCATAAATTTTTCTACATAAATCAGGACAGTGTCTGCTGCCTGTTTCACCTGCTAGTCTTTGATTCTTTCGTCTTTTTCCAATTTCTCTAAATAGAGGGAATGTTTTGGCTCACAGGTTTATTGGGGCGCTACCTACTGAAGTAAAGAAACTTATTAATCCAGTAAACATAGTATTTAATTTTATCCTTATGAACCAGTCCGGTTCGGGATAAGAATGATTTAAAATCTTTTTTTATTTATAATCCCATTCCATAAATCCTCCATGATATCTAATTCGTCAGATATACAGCTTGCTATATAACAAGGATATTGATAATGTATTAATGCAAATTAAGCATATTTTTAGAGGGATTCATAATATGTAGACGGTTCTGCAGCTGTATTTTTCTCAAAATACAGCATGCAGTATAGTAATTGTTAGCCACATTAAAAGAGGAATACACTTATGAATTACTGGATTGTCGCAAGCGAACATTCTCGAGATGACTCGACTAAAGGATGGGGGTCTAAATGGACAGTGGATTCCTTTATACGAGATAGCAAATTCTATCCCAGCAAAAGGGAAAATGATTTTAAAAAAGACGATTTATGCATTTTGAGAGTTTTTGGTTCACAAGATTTAATCGCAAATTTTGGAATCAATTCAAATTCTACTAAAGATGATCAAAAGCACATCTATTATGAAATAGCAGATATTGAAGAATGGGATTTCCCTGTCAACCAGCATTTATTACCACCCAAATACACGAATTTAATGACACGAACTCCCTGTACTGTTATTTCCGAAAAGATATATTATGAGCTGTTAGGTATAAGGAATATTTCCCAAAATTTAAAAATAAATTATAAAAATATATTGAAATTACCGGTCTCGGAAAAAGATATCGAAACTCTAATTGATACAAAGAATGCTTTAAGGTCAAATGGACTAGAAATCATTGATAGACAATTATCAATTACCCCAGGAAATATTATTGATTTATTATGCAAAGATAGCAAAGGTGACTTGGTTGTTGTTGAATTAAAAAAGCATAGTCCTAACGAAACGATAGGGCAATTAGCACGTTATGTTACAGACATAAAACAATACAAAGCCAAACCAAGTCAAAATGTTTCCGGTATGATTTTGGCCCTTGAAGTTGATGAGCAATTAATCAAAGCTGCAAGAGGCGTTGGATTTGAAATAATTTTGTGCCAAATTGTTTTGAAATAGTGGCTAACAAGACGCTACACCTGACCGCTATTCCGCTGCGCTCCAAAATGCAGGTTAACTCAACCGTTAGCCGGCATCTAAAAAAGGAGACGTTTTGAAACGATTCAGTGAAATACTTTTGGTATCAATTTTAATAATCCCAACTCAGTTTTCCATTGCACAGCAGGTTGAGGATGTTTTACAACGAATAGAGCGAAATATTCAGACTATCGAATTCTTGTCGTATCATTCATCATTTGTAAATATAAACCCAACTGTTGAGGACTCAATTTTTAAGGCTTCAGCCACAATTTGGCTAAAGAGAGTTCCTTCCGATAGTATTTTTGGGGCACATTTTCATGTGCGTGGAAAAGATAAAAATAGCACATTTGACTATCATTATGATGGACAGAATAGCTATGAAATCCGGCATGAAGATAAACAAGTCACAATTTTTTATCCTCATAAGTTGAACTACTCCCCAAAAACTGGACAATGCAATAAGGTGAAATTTGGCCTGCCATAATCTTGGAGGAGGTATGGTAATATGGTCAATATGAGAAAAAGTTATGATGCGACATTTCGAGCCAAGGTGGCCTTGGAAGCGGTCAAGGGAGAGAAGACGCTGGCTGAGCTGTCCAGTACCTTCGGAGTTCATCCTAACCAGATCTGCAAATGGAAAAAGCAGCTTCTCGAATACCTTCCGGATCTTTTCACGGACCGGAGGAAGAGAAAGGACAGAGAACAGGAAGAACTCATCGATGAGCTTTATCGCCAGATCGGTCAACTGAAGGTCGAACTGGATTGGCTTAAAAAAAAATCGTTGAAGCTCCTGTCGTAGAGAAGAGGAAGGAAATGGAGTTGAAAAATCTCATGATCTCCCTCTCAAGGCAGTGTGATCTTTTGGGGATGAACCGTTCATCGTTTTATTACAGATCCCGAAGGAATGATACCTATAACGATTTCTTGATGCGTCTGATTGACGAGCAGTACACCCGGCGACCCACCTTCGGAGTAGAGAAGATGAGGGACTGGCTTCGAAATCAGGGTCATTGGGTGAATGAAAAACGGGTGAGACGTCTCATGAGGCTCATGGGGCTTTACGCCATCTATCCCAAGCCACGGACCAGCAGGGCCTGCCCTGAACATAAGGTCTATCCCTATTTGCTCAAAGGGATGAGGATCGATCACCCGGACCAGGCTTGGTGCGGCGATATCACGTACATCCGGCTGTTTCATGGGTTTGTTTATCTGGTAGTGATCATGGATTGGTTCAGTCGGTATGTGCTTTCCTGGGAACTTTCGATCACACTGGAAAAGGAATTTTGTCTTGAGGCTTTGAGACGGGCACTCATGGTCTCAACGCCTGAGATATTCAACTCTGATCAAGGAGCTCAGTTCACGAGTGAGGAATTTATCGGGATTCTCAAAGATGCCGAAATCCGGATCAGCATGGACGGCAGCGGCCGTTTGTATGACAATATCTTTGTAGAAAGATTGTGGCGCACGGTCAAGTATGAAGAAGTCTATCTCAACGACTATGTTTCAGTCCCTGTGGCCAGGAAGGGATTGGGGGATTATTTTAGTTTCTACAACACCGAAAGGCCCCATGCCTCCTTGGCCGGGAAAACACCTTTTGAAGTCTATTATAGAGTCTCAACGGCCCGGGACGCCGGAATTGGGCAAAGGGTTTGACATGAATCGAACTGAGATCGTGGCTTATATCGGCTCTCAGAGTCTCGTTTTTTTGACATGGTGGTAGGAACTGTGAAATCATTGAAAGCAGGTTCAAACTTCACCTTAAAGAAGGACATTTTCTGTCCAGACAATGGGGAGGGGTTCAAGTATCCTAATACTCCAAATAATCCAGCTAAGGCACGAACAGCACTTTCCCCTTTCAGAGAATTATTAATTGATGAGAATTTTAAAAACACGGTATTACAGAATAATCCGAAGACTACTATTCAAGAGAATATAGAACGAAACACTTGGATTATTACTCTTTACTACCCCAAAAACGAATGGGATCAGGAATTGACTAAGTCATTTGAAATAGATAAAAAAACCTTCCTTATTAAACGAATTGACCAACAAGTAAAATGGCGTGGCGTTACTTATAAAACTGAAATCGACTTCAGCAATTACAAACAAAATGTCCCTTCTATTTCTGAGAATATAAAATTGAAAGAAAACTATGAACAATATTCCCAAAAAGAATTCACGAGAAACAAGACACAAACAGTTGATCCATACATAGAGTTGATCGGTAAAGCGGCTCCAAATTTTAACTTTACATCTTTTTCGGGTATTCAGCTTTCATTAGATCAATTTAAAGGGAAGCTAATCTTACTGGATTTCTGGGAATCTTGGTGTGGATACTGCATGTTGGCCATGCCAAAACTAAACAAATTGAAGAGAAATTATGGCGAAAGCGAGCTAAAAGTGATTGGAATAGTTACAGAAAACAAGCAACAGATCGAAAAGCTGATAAAAGCCAATAACTTAATTTACTCAAATATCTATGCTGATAAGGATATCTTGAATGACTATCACGTATCTGCAAGACCAACCTATATTTTAATTGACCAAAATGGCAAAATAGCTACGGTAAGTACAGGTGATCTGGAGAAAATTGAAAACAAAATTAAAGATTTAGCCAAATAATATGCCGGCTAACCTTGGTTTCAAGCTGAAAAAAATGGCTAGCGATTTTTTGGTTTTTCAATGGGTTTTGAGTTCAGGTTTTATCAAATTTTTTAAGTTCTTCTCCTGCTGTTTTTTCAGCTTAAACCAATGTTATGCCAAGGATTGAATAATATTACGTAAAACTTGTTTTCAAAGGAAATTCAAATGTTCAGCAAAAAAATGTTCGGAGACATGAGGAGAGCAGGTATGACTGTAGGCCTATCGAAAGGCAAAATATCAAAAGCAATGCTTGAAATTCTCGTTCAGTTGCCAACGGGAACGACTCATCTCAAAGAAACCGTAGTGGCGAATTTGGGGTTATTAGGCAACATGTCGGCAACGCGAGATATAAATGTTGCATGGAATGAAGCAAAAAAGAAAGCGGCGAAAGAATATCCAGAAAAATTTATCGTCGATGGTAGAAAAGTTCTCCACTGGAATGATGGATCGGTGAAGATATTGGATAAGAAAATCTCATCCGTGAATTTCAAAAAGTTAAATGATCTGACCGAGATTGAGAACTGCTCGGTAAACCAACTCATATCAAAGCTATTAAAAAACTATCAGAAAGGGAAGGCATAACAATGGGGGCTTGTGGACGCGTGGAAGCGCGAAACATTCATTTCATTATGCCAGAGTAGAGAGATAAACAATGCCATACTCACTTTTTCATTGTCGTTTTCCCGATGTAGCTGAGCGTGAAACCCGAACAGTCACTGTGATTGATTCTTCCGATTTTAACTTGCCGCCAGCACATTATTCTTTTCTTGAGATGTTCTGCGATGAGCCAGGTTGCGACTGTCGCAGGGTTTTCTTCTCTGTTGTGTCATCTCTTCAAAAAGATATCCAAGCAGTCATTGCGTGGGGCTGGGAAGAACGAGAATTCTATACAAAGTGGATGGGAGACGATGATCCGCGTATCATCAGCGACCTCATAGGCCCGGCGTTGAATCTTGCAAGTCCGCAATCGAATCTTGCCCCTGCCCTCCTAGATTTATTCCGAAATGTGCTGCTCCAAGACACTGCTTACGTAGAGAGAGTTAAACGACACTATGCCATGTTTCGCCAAGAGGTTGACAACAAGGCCAAGAGAGTAGTTCAGGGAAAAAATAGGAGAAAGCGGAAAAGGAAGAAGAGGAAGGCATAACCATCTACTGCACTTGACCGCAGAAACCGAGCCGTTTTAAGAAAATCGATGTTTTGCGGAAGCCTATCGCTTTTTGGATAGTTTTTTCAGATATCGTCTGCGGCAAGTGAGCAGTGTGTTATACAGGTTCAAATCTACCCGGATCATTTATCAGGTTATTGAATCAGCAGTCTATATCCATTGCGTTTTAGGCGGCGGAAGATCTTTACAATAATCGCTTGAAAAAAGACTTTTAAGATAAATTCTATATAATCTTATAATCCTGCTTGACAATCTTATAATATAAGTGTATTAATGTGTTATGAAACGTATTGAATGAAAACCAAAAGCTCTTCGTCAGCTCCGGAAGATCAAGAACCAGGAGACAAGAAATCTGATTTATGATGCAGTGGACACACTGAAATATTTTCCACAATGTTCGAATATTAAGAAGTCGAAAGGCAGGAATGAATATCGATTTCGAGTGAGCAATTGGCGAGTAATTTTCACTGATTCGTTAAAAATTCTCTATATTGAGGAGGTTAAAAAAAGAAATGAGCGCACTTACTAATATCCAGATTATCGAACAAAACGGGAAACCCGCTTTTGCTGTTATCCCCTACGATGAATATTTAAAATTACTTCCAGATGAAGATGTTACCATCCCACATGAAGTCGTTGGACTTGTCGTAAAAAAGGGGATGAACCTTGTAAAAGCATGGCGCGCTTATCTTGGTATGACACAGACAGAGGTTGCTAAAAAAGCCGGTATCAGCCAGGCAGCCCTTTCGCAGATGGAAAAAAGCGAAAATAAATTAAGAACAGCAACACTTGAAAAGCTTGCTCGTGTTATGGACTTATCTGTCGAACAACTCAAAGATTAATCAGGTTTACAAATTTACATTATAAATCTTAATCTTTCGATGATATCTAAATCATCGGATATGTGGCTTGCTGTATAACCAGGATATTGATAAGGTATTACTGCAAATTAAGCATATTTTTAGAGGAATTCATAATATGTAGACGGTTCTGCAGTTGTATTTTTCTCAAAATACAGCATGCAGTATAGTAATTGTTATTCGATAAATAATAAAACTCAAAAGAAAGGAGTTAAGATGGAAGAAATGATAGCTTTTTGTGGATTAGCTTGTCATGAATGTCCCGCATTATTGGCTACAAAAGCTAACGATGACGAAAAAAGAGCTGAAGTAGCACAACTTTGGTCAAAGCAATTCAACGCAGATATTAAACAAGCTGACATTAATTGTGATGGATGCCATTCAGATGGCGAGAATATTTTTGGTCACTGTAAAGTTTGTGAGATAAGAAAATGTGCTAAAGAAAAGAGCGTTAATAATTGTGCATATTGCGATGAATACTCTTGTGAAAAACTTGGAATGGTTTTTAACATGATGCCGGATGCAAAAAAGCGATTAGATGATATAAAGAGTAAACTATAAGTTCTCAATCATTGAATATCGCATAACAAGACAAATTCAGCTGACGCAAAAAGCCGCGCGGCTGATTTGCGGCGTTAAGCTAAGAGATAATGAAGATGGAAATCAGACCGTTTCATTTGTGATGAGGAGTCCGTAGTCCAACTGTGAACCGACTGCGGGCTGAGATAGGTATATAGGTATAATAATTGTTAGATGAAAAAGGAGATAATAATTACAATAAATGGTATAATTTATCCATGATTACAGAAAAAGACAAAAAAACAATTCGGGAAATATCGGAAAAATACCATATAAAACGGGTATTGTTGTTCGGTTCCAGTCTAGACACATCAAAAGAAAGCCATGACATCGATATCGGCGTTGAAGGAATATCTCCAAAAGATTTTTTCCGCTATTATGGTGAGCTTATTTTTGCGCTTTCCAAGCCAGTTGACGTTATTGATCTATCTGATACATCAAAATTTATCAAATTAGTCAAAGAAGAAGGGGTACCACTTTATGGCTAGCTATAAAAATCGCATTGAAGCTGAATATGAAGCTATAGAGAAAACACTCTCTTCCCTACCATCTAAATCATTATCTGATTTATCAGAGTTAGAACTTGCAGGTGTAGCTACATTGATACATAACTTCTACAATGGTATTGAAAATGTATTAAAGCAAGTTTTTCATGCAAAAACCATTGAAATACCACAAGGGCCATCTTGGCATAGAGATTTATTGCTTGAGGCGGTGAACAATAATATTATCTCTAAGAAACTATCGGGTCAGCTTAAAGAATACCTTGCTTTCAGACACTTCTTCAGTCATGCCTACGTTCTCGATCTTAAACCTCAAAAATTTGAAGCACTTGTTGCTGATATTTCAAAAATATTCGAAAACTTTAAAATAGAAATAAATAAAATTACTGTCTAACATATATTATACAGCCGTTTTGCTTGTGCAAATACAGCATTTATCGCTTCCTATTGCGTTATCCTGATTGAGCAAAACAGGGAATAATGTATTAAATATAAACAGCTTTGTCCTGACCATCATCTTTTTACCGTCAGTATTCTGCAGAAAATATTGCCGCCTAAACAGATACTATCAAAGCTTATTGCAATAATTCAAGAAATATTTGAGAGGGATCTTCTGGTTTCTATTTCAGTCTGTCAGCAGGACTCAATACTCCTCGAGCTCCTCGATTCAAGACATGTGTATATATCATTGTTGTTCGAACATCCTTATGTCCCAAGAGTTCCTGAACAGTTCTGATATCATATCCATCTTCTAAAAGATGCGTGGCAAAAGAATGTCTGAATGTATGACAATTGGCTTGTTTGGCTATCCCAGCATCTTTTATAGCTTTTCTTACAGATTTCTGGATGGCTGTTTCATGGATATGATGCCGACCTTGCTCACCAGTATTAGGGTTTCTAAATCGTTTGGATGCAGGAAATACCCACCAGTAATCGCAGACCGCTGCCATAAAGTAGTTTTGCCATTAATAAATACTGGCCGGATAGATAAGAGAATAAACTATTTACTTCCTTTCGGGATAAAACAACTGGCAACTTAAATCTACGTTTTGCTCTAACAGTGTCTGCTGCCTGTTTCACCTGCCAGTCTTTGATTCTTTCGTCTTTTTCCAATTTCTCTAAATAGGAGGGAATGTTTTGGCTCACAGGTTTATTGGGGCGATACCTACTGAAGTAAAGAAATTTATTAATCCAGTAAACATAGTATTTAATTTTATCCTTATGAACCAGTCCGGTTCGGGATAAGAATGATTCAAAATCTTTTTTTATTTTATAATCCCATTCCATAAATCCTCCATGATATCTAATTCGTCAGATATACAGCTTGCTATATAACAAGGATATTGATAAGGTATTACTGCAAATTAAGCATATTTTTAGAGGAATTCATAATATGTAGATGGTTCTGCAGTTGTATTTTTCTTAAGATACAGCATGCAATATAGTAATTGTTAGACCGCTCATTTTCAAGCAAGGAGAAACAGATATGGGTGATAAGGGAAAAAAAGATATAGGCAAAAGGGAAAAACAGAAAAAGGCTCAGCTTAATCCAAAGGAAAGACGAAAATTGAAAAAAGAAAAGAAGAAATAAATACCCAGCACCACCCCAGGCAATCATTGCAATTTCTACGCCCACAGACTTTGCAAAAGCGAAAATAAATTAAGAACAGTAACACTTGAAAAGCTTGCTCGTGTTACGGACTTATCTGTCGAACAACTCAAAGATTAATCAGGGATACAAATTTACATTACAAATCTTAATCTTTCGATGATATCTAAATCATCGGATATATGGCTTGCTGTATAACCAGGATATTGATAAGGTATTACTGCGTTTTTAAGTCAAATTGTATGGGTTCATTAATACTTGGCGTTATTTCCACGGTGTTTTTCTCAAATTACAGCGTGCAATATAGTAATTGTTAGCCGGCATCTAATAATCATACTCGGAGTGAGGTATGGAAGGAATCAAGATAGTTGATACAAATGCAGACAATATTCTTAAATACGGAGTCTGCGGATACAAAAATATCAAGAGAGCTGGATACCCTGAAAAGATTAAGTGGCTTAAAGACCGCTTCAAGGAAGGTCTTAAAATAAAGACACTATACTCAGATAAAGATGGAACCCAAGGCATGATTGAATACATTCCAGGCGAATACTGCTGGAGACCAGTTGAAGCAAGTGGATATATGTTCATTCACTGTATCTTTGCTGGTTTTAAAGGTGCTTATAAAGGAAAAGGTCATGGTTCGCTTTTATTGAAAGAATGCTTGGAAGATGCAAAAAAGAAAAATATGCATGGCGTAGCAGTAGTCGCACGTAAAGGTCCATTCATGGCTGGGAAGGAATTATTTGTAAAAAACGGTTTTGAGGTTGTGGATACAGCGCCACCAGATTTTGAATTACTTGTAAAGAAGTTCAATAAAGACGTATCTACGCTAAAATTCAGGGAGGATTGGGGAAAGAAACTGAGTAAATATGGCAAAGGCCTCACGATAATTAGGGCAGATCAATGTCCATACTCGGTAAAAAATGTTAAAGAAATATGTGAGACTGCAAAGAAGACTTACGGTATAAAATCATACATAACCAGTCTAAAGAGTTACAAGGAAGCCCAGAATAGCCCATGCGCCTTCGGGACCTTCTGCATTGTATATAATGGAAATATTATTGCGCATCATCCGATAAGCAATACAAGGTTCACCAATATTATGAATAAGATCAAAAAATAAATTCGCCTAACAAGGCGCTGCACCTGACTGGCAATTCGCTGGCGCTCATTGCCAGCAGGTGAGCTCAAACGTTAGCCCGTAAAAAGGAAAATAAATCATGCGTCTAACTAAAGAATCTCGCATAGTAAATACTCTAATTTCAAACTCAATTTCTGGTGCAAGTCAAAAAGTAACAGCATTAATAGATACAGGAGCAGATATTACATGTATACCCAAAAATGTAGCAGAAAACCTTGGACTTAAACCAATTGGTAGAGTAATGTTTGCAACTGTTTCAGGACAATTGGCAATGGAAAATGTAATAGTAAACATAAAAATTGAAGAACAAACATTTGAAAATGTTAAAGTTTGTATTCTTCCTTATTCTGATACAGTTCTAATTGGATGGGATATACTGAGTAAGGATTCTTCTTTTGCATTTTTTAAGGATATAATTTTTAGGGACATAATTAATATAATAAATGTTATACCATTTTTTAAAAATGATACTGTCTTAATTCTTGGTCAGGATACCACGGAAATAGATAGGCTTAGATCTATTCAAAATAGACTAAGTGAACTTGGCTATAATGGAATAATAGTTAAAGATATTACTGACATTGAAATACAATCTACAGAAGAAAAAGTAACAATGCTTGCCAGTCTTTGCCGATTTGTTATCTGCGAGAATTCGACAACTTCCGGTCACATCGATGAATTAAAAATATGTGCAAGTAATAGGTTTGTTACAGCTATAATTCAACAAGAAGGTCAAGGTGCAACATGGATGCAAGCTGACTATGGTCTCGATTTTTCCTTTATGGAACAATTTACTTATCCATCTATGGATAGTATGAATCCTTGTGTTGATAGTGCTGTAAAATGGGCAGAAAGGAAAGTTGAAGAAAGAAAGGAATATTTTAATAATCTTTATCATTGGCGGTAATACAAAATATTGATAAGAATCCCAAAAAATGGGCTAACAAAGCGCTGAAGCCGACCATTTTCCGCGCCGCTTCGCTCTGCGGAAAATGGCGGCTTAGCTTGATAGATATCTCTATTAGAAATACCCGTGTCACGCCTACAATTTCCGCTCAGGCCAGACAGAAAAAATTACATCGTGTTGACCGTCTCAAAGTTGAAGGGAAAAATATAAAGCTTCTTGCAACAGGATATTTGACTGATCGCTTCTTGCATTTTTTTTCTTTTTGGGCAACCAAAAAGCAATTTGATCCGTATTAATTATCTAATGCTTTATATAAAAAACAATACCAGAGATTCACTTACAAGGATTTAGTGATGAGAAAAAGGGCCGCATTTCTGCTAATTTTACTCTTACCAATGTTCTTATGGGCTGAAGATCCCAAGCCTCAAGCACAAAAAACTGTTCAAGCCGTTCGATCAAATGGACCAATTTTTATCGACGGCGTTTTAGAGGAAATAGCCTGGCAGGAGAAAGGCTACAGCGACTTTATCCAGTCAGATCCAACAGATGGTGCTCAACCAACAGAAAAAACTACAGTCTGGGTAGCATATGATGAGAAAGCTCTCTATGTGGCTGCCCGTCTGTATGACTCGGAGCCAGAATTGATTACAAGCCGCTTAGGACGGCGAGATGATTTTGTTGAGTCTGACTGGTTTATCTTTGCTGTTGACCCCTATTATGACAGGCGTACCGGTTTCCAGTTTGCTGTTAATCCAGCTGGCTCCATTGTAGACTGGACGTTATATAACGACTCATGGAATGATGAGACATGGGATGGGGTATGGGAATGGAAAGCACTGATCGATGAAGAAGGATGGACCGTTGAAATAAGAATTCCTTATAATCAGCTGCGTTTTCCAAAAAAAGAGGAATATGTTTGGGGGGTCAATTTCCGTAGAGTCATTAAGAGAAAAAACGAAAGAGTCGCATTTGTCTGGGTTCCCAAAGAGGATAATGGCTATGTCTCCCGTTTTGCCAAACTTGTTGGGATCAGAGGAATTAGGCCTGGCCGGTATATTGAATTCCTCCCTTATTCTGTAGGCCAGGCTCAATTCAGCCCTGAAGAATCAGGCAATCCTTTCCAGACTGGAGAGAGTTTTTTGGGAAACGCAGGATTCGACCTGAAAGTCGGGCTGAAGAGCAATTTAACGCTGGATACAACAGTAAATCCTGACTTTGGACAGGTTGAAGTCGATCCTGCTGTGATTAACCTCTCTGCATACGAAACATATTATCAAGAAAAACGGCCATTCTTTATTGAAGGTGCGAATATATTTAACGCTTTTGGCCAGGGCGGAGCTACAAGCCAGGTCAGTATAAGCTGGAGTCCTCCCTCTTTCTTCTACAGCCGCAGGATTGGCCGGGCTCCCCAGGGATATGTCTCAAGAGATGGATATGTGAATTATCCAGACAGGTCAACTATCTTAGGGGCCTTCAAACTTACTGGCAAATTAGGCAGCGGCTGGAATGTAGGATTCATCAATGCCCTTACTGCAAGGGAATATGCTGACATTGATTCTTCAGGCGAACGTTTCAAGGAAGAAGTCGAACCTTTTTCTTATTACGGTGTTCTACGTGCCCAGAAAGAATTCAATGAAGGAGCACAAGGAGTTGGCTTTATGGCAACTTCGGTTGTCAGAGATTTAAAGAATGAAAACCTTGCGGGAATTTTAAACAACAAAGCATTCAGCCTGGCTTTTGATGGCTGGGTATTTCTTGATAAAAACAAAGCCTGGGTTCTAAACGGGTGGTTTGGTGGCACCTATGTTGAGGGCAGTCAGGATACCATTCTAAGGCTGCAGCAATCTTCTGTACATTACTTCCAACGTCCGGATGCAACTCATGTTGAAGTAAACGAAAGAGCAACCTCTCTCAGCGGATGGGGAGGACGATTTATGATCAATAAACAAAAAGGAAATTTTCTTTTTAACATGGCTATAGGCGGACTATCCCCGGGTTTTAACTCTAATGACGCCGGATTTCAATTCGGAGGCTCTGACGTAATTAACGGCTATCTTCTCCTCGGCTTTTCATGGCCCCACGCGGGGAAATTTTTCCGTAATGTGTATATTATTGGCGGCCCCTTCAGGAACTATGATTTTGGCGGAAACAAAACCTGGCTTGGATATTTAGCCATTGCACAAGGCCAATTTTTAAACTACTGGGGATTTAATGTGATGTTTGCATATAATCCCAAGACAATAAGCAATGATTTAACAAGAGGAGGACCTCTGGCGCTTATTCCGGCAGGCTTCCAGATCGATTGGAGTCTTAACAGCGATAGCCGGAAACCAATTGTTATCTCTGCAAACACCAGTCTTTATTCAAGGCCTACTGAAGGTTACCGTTGGAACGGCGGTTTTTCTTTGCGCTGGAAGCCAAGAAGCAATATCAGCCTCTCTTTTGGTCCTGGCTATTTTGTGCGGCGCTCAGAACTACTCTGGGTAACCAGAGTGAATGATTCCCTGATGACCGAGACATATGGAACTCGATATATTTTTGGAAGACTTTTTCAAAGACTTCTCTCCAGCGAAATCAGACTGAACTGGATTTTTACTCCCAAAATGAGCCTGCAGCTCTATCTGCAGCCTTTCCTGGCTATAGGAAAATACGATAAATTTAAAGAGCTCGCTAAGCCAAAAAAATACGAATACAATATCTTTGGTGAAAATGAATCCACAATAACTTACGCTGATACAGTATATACCGTAGACCCTGATGGACCAGGAGCCGCAGAAGCATTTTCTTTTTATAACCCTGATTTTAACATGAAATCTCTGCGCGGTACGATTGTTCTGCGGTGGGAATATCTGCCTGGCTCAACCCTCTATTTTGTGTGGACTCAGAACCGAGCAGATTATTCAAATCCAGGAGATTTTAACTTCCGCCGTGACATGGGAGACTTATTAACTGCTCCCGGGGATAATATTTTCCTGATAAAAGTCTCCTATAGATGGAACATCTAGTTCGAGTATGCTAATTTTAGTTTTTATTTTCTCCAAAATGGTTTTGAAATTTTTCCTTCAATTTTTTTTATTGCTTTATTAACTTCATATTGGTCGAAATTCTCATTACTTTTTAATGAATAGAGAAACTCTTTCGCTTCCTGAAATCGTTTCTCTATTCTCCACCAATTTGCATTAACTTGATTCTGAATGTAGGGGCTGTGAAGGTTCGGTTCAAATCGAGGTCGCTTCCGATCATATCAATTGCATTCAGCATCTCAAATGCAGTTCCTGCTATGGTTAATCCCTTTACAGAAAATGCGATCTTTCCGTTTTCAATCCAGAAACCTGAAGCACCTCCACTGAAATTTCCGTTAACAGGGTTTATTCCGTAGCCCGTCACTCCTTTAAGGAGAAGCCCTTTTTTTGTCGCTTTAATAATATCTTCAGGAGAGCTTTTTCCGGCTTCTATGTAGAAATTATGGGCGCTTATTCCTGGCAGGCTTGTGAAGCTTCCTCGAGAGGCATTTCCTGTACTTTTAACACCCGCTCTTTTAGCAACGATTGTATTGTACATAAAACCCTTTAACACGCCTTTATCAACAATTATTCTCTTTTGAGTCGGCACTCCTTCCCCATCAAAGGGTTTACTTCCCAGTCCTTTAGGTCTTGTACCGTCATCGATGATTGTCACTAAATCTGAGGCTATTTTTTGATTCATCTTACGGGCGAGGAAGCTGGCCCCTTGGAGAACACGCTCGCCGTTTATGGCACCCAAGATTCCACCCAAAATTCCCCGCGCAACATCAGGGTCAAAAATGACCGAAGCTTTCTGTGTTTTAACCATCTTTGGGTCAAGCATTTCATAGGCATCTTTTGCCGCCTTTTCAGCAATCTCTTCAGGAGGCTTCAGGTCTGTAAAAAAGCGCCTTGAACAGGACTCCCCTCCTGAGGATTTCTGTTCTCCTTTTTCTGCCACTACAGAAACTCCGTAGGAACACGCAGTCATTCTAGAAGTCTTTGAAAGCCCGTTGGAATTGGCAAGAAAGACTTCTCCTTCCCCTTCTCTATATCTCGCGCCAGCACTCTTGGTGATTCGAGGATCTTTCATGGCCAGTTTCTCGACTTTTTTCACCAGATCAATTTTCTTTTCCATGGGGATTTGACTTATTTGGGGGTCATTGAGGTCTTCAACAATTGTGATGCCTTTATCCGTAGGAAGAATATTATTTTCATCAGGAGTCGTATTTTGAGCAAACCTGACTGCACTGTCAATAGCATTTTCCAGAGCTTTTTCTGAAAAATCATTGCAGCTAGAAAAAGCCATTTTTCCTTTTACAAAAACTCTGAAACCAACGCCGTGGGAAGAGGCATCCTGAACAGTCTCCACTTCCCCATTACGTACCCGAATGCTGAGGTTGCGATCGGATTCTATATAAACCTCAGCCTGATCGACACCTTTTTTCAAACACTTTTTAACGAGTTGTTCTGCTAATATTTTATAGTCCATTGTTATCTCCTTTTTACCCATTTATTCATCTTCTTGATCTTCTTGCTCTGCTTCCACCTACATTTATTCCACGGATTCTTACAGTAGGCTGTCCGGCTGATACTTCTGCAGCCTGACCCTTGCCGCAAATCCCTGGGCCAAAAGCCAGGTCATCCCCAACTGCATCTATATTTTTTATGATATCCATACAGCTTCCGATCAGAGTTGCTCCTTTTACTGGAGTCGTTTTTTTACCATTTTCAATCATATAAACTTCGCGGCAAGTGAAATTAAACATCCCGGTGATAGGGTTAACGCTCCCTCCACTAAGGCTCTGAACGTAAATGCCGCTCTTAGTTGAGGAAAGGATGTCTTCAGGTTTATCCTTTCCTTTCTCGATAAAAGTATTAGTCATACGAGGAATTGGAATGTAACGGAAGCTTTCACGGCGGCCATTTCCTGTACGCTCCATGTTTATTTGCTTGGCTGAGAGAATATCTGTCATGTACTTCTCTAGCACTCCCTCTTTTATCAAGACATTTCGCTTCATCTGTGTTCCTTCGTCATCAAAATTCGTCGTCCCCCTGAAGTTTGGTAAAGATCCATCATCTACCATTGTAAAAACATCACTGGCAACTTTTTTTCCTAACTTTCCAGTAAAGGCACCAATCTTTTTTGCAATATTATCAGCTTCGAGAGGATGGCCAACTGCCTCATGGACAAGTACACCTCCCCATCCATTCTGCATGACTATATCCATCTTTCCCGCAGGGCAATCTTTTGCTTCAAGCATAACAATAGACTCCCGGGCGCATGTCCGCGCCACCTCTTCAGGAGTAACCATATCAAACATCTCAAAACCTGAATGCTTGCTCAACCTTTCTCTTCCCATGTGCCGTGTGTTCTTGCCAACTCCCAAGGTCTGGACAATAAAAAAAAGTAAGGGCAGCTCATCACTCAGCAGAAGGCCTTCGCTGTTGGAAACGGTTCTACCTCTGATTTCATCATAATAGCTGATTGAGGCCATTTTTATTCTAGGGTCATAATCAAGAGCAGCCTGGTTTGCCCGTTTCATAACCTCGAGCCGTTTTTCATCCGCTACTTCCTCAAGAGGGAGCTTCACAGTGATATAAGATTCTCTTTCCCCTTCCTGTAGATCTACCGGTCCTACAGCTTTCGCACCCCTAGCCACATAAGATGCTACCTCTGCAGCTCTTAAAAGGTTCTCTTCGTTTATATCGTCTGTGTAAGCGAATCCAGTTTTATCCCCGGATATAACCCTTATACCTGCACCTTGACTTATTCCAAACACTGCACTCTTGAATTTAGATTCCTCCATCAATATCCTTCGGGAAATTCTATTTTCCACATAAACATCGGCAAATTCGCCTCCTTTTTCGATGGCTTTACGGATTGTGTTGTTTAAAATTTGAGGATCTAATTCCAGCTTTACACTCGCTTGCTTTGAACTCTTACATGATAAAAGCTGCATCATCAGAGAGGGAGTTGCCGCAACAGCTATCCCTCCTTTGAGGCTCATCTCAAGAAACTTTCGACGAGGAATATCCTCGACAAAATAACCTTTGAGTTTCATTTTATACCTCTTATTATGAATTTTTTGTAATTATATGATACTTCCAAATTTAAAGTAAAAAAACATCCAGTTCATCTGTTACCCTAATCCGCCATCAAAAAAATAAAAAGACCTCGCTGCACCCATATGATAGAATGGATTTCTTAAAAGAAACCTTCACCCATTGGGTGAAGAAAAAACAATAAAAACAGCGAGGCAAAAAAATTATGTCACAAAAAACAATTCCATTCAAGTATGAAGAAG
>Ga0209979_1000347_pt1 | contig 65404 bp, 45 predicted proteins | sample AnhtaG_FD_183114 | JGI IMG/M metagenome (GOLD analysis project Ga0209979, IMG submission 183114) | Deep subsurface microbial communities from Anholt, Denmark to uncover new lineages of life (NeLLi) - Anholt_01485 metaG (SPAdes) (version 2) | ecosystem: Environmental > Aquatic > Marine > Oceanic...
CCTTTGTTTTGGTTGTAAGTGTTTTCCATAACGCCACTTACATAATAACCAAAACGGAGGAGATTGCAAGAAAATAATGAGCGCAACTCATTATTTAACATAGAGTTAGGAATTTTGCAGAAGACTTATGCCTATAAGCAAAGGAGGTAGAAAAAATGGTTAAATATCTTATCTCTATGCTTGCTGTATTACTCTTTTTGTCTAACTGCTTTGGCGATACGTTTACACACCGTCAGACCGGTAAAAGCTTCAATGGCTATGCCACCCAGATAACAAGACAAAATAAGACACAAGTGCGTATTGAGTACAAAAAGAGTCCACAATACCTTGACCTCGGCGATTACGAAATCCATTATAATCGTCTCGGCCGCAAGAACAAGGTGTTTACTTTTTCTATAAATGATTCGGTTGACCTGATATGTGAGGCCGAAGCTTTCGAAACGGCGATACTTTTGGCTGCTGACCAGGGTCCACTGTTTATCCTCGTTGAGATTGATACGCCAGGGGGCCGAATTGATCTGGCCAAGCGCATTTGTGGGGTAATCATCCAAATAGGCAATTGCCGGACTGTTGCATTTGTTAACGGCGGCAAATTCGGGGGCGCATACTCAACCGGTGCTGCGATAGCGCTTGCCTGTGATGAGCTTTATATGGCGGACAATACGACCATCGGTGGCGCCACGTTAGTATCATCCACTCCTTCTGACACTACGACCGTAAGAAAACGTCGTGTACGAACTTCGAGAATGACTTATAGGCGAACTATAGTGGAAAAACCTATTGTCCCAAGCCGGCCTGACGATGATGCTTCTACACTTACTGCTTATATTGCTGCACTTGCCGAAAAGAACAAGCGACCGGCTGTCATTGCCAAGGCAATGGTCGACGAGAATATCGAAGCTTTAGAGGTTACTGAGGAAGGAGAGACATTGTTTGTTGAGCTCCAGAACAAGAAAGCCACCCAAACTGCTGTCAGAACGTGGAGCGAGCAAGGTTCGTTGCTGACATTAACGGCAGCCGAGGCCGTTCAGTGTAATGTTGCGGACAAGATTGTTTCTTCGCAAAGGGAGCTTTTAGCAGCGCTTGATGCAGCCAAGGCGGCTCTGGTTCGAAATAACGATATCGAAAAAACAAAGCGCCAATTCTGGAGGGCCAGGCAGAATTTTAATGAGATTTCTCCCGCTATTACGCATCTTAAGGACCGCTCAGAGGAGCTTCACAGAGAACTTAATTGGGTTGAAAGCCAAATTCGCGGCAGGGGCCCCTGGTATGGGTACGGAAGCTACTGGTACGAAAGGGACGTAATAGAGCGACAAAGGCTAAGGAACGAATTGTTGTCCACTCTGGACCGTTTGATACTAAATTGTCAAAAAGCAATTCAGATGGCTAATGAATATTTAGATTTGAATGCCGATGTAGACTCTCTGGTCGGAGATATGAATTCTGCGATTGCGAAGTTTGAGGAGGTCCGCAGACGGCTTCCTATGTGAGCGCCGCCTGAAATAAGTTGAGACCGGAGCTTTCGCCTTACGTTTTTCGCTTGTTGCTTACGCCTTTTTTATAAGCGCTCCGGACACTTTGCGGACGCGTGCGGCGAAGTCGTCAATCTCTTCTACTTTTTCGAATCCGACGACCATTGCATCGACACAGCCCAGCGTGAGCACGTAGCGGACGGAGTTGTCGCGTTTTTCGTCGCTGTTGCGGAAGGCGCCCTCGCCAATCAGCTTCATTCCTATCACGCCTTTGCCTGCCTTGTGCAGCTTCCTAACCACGGGTTCGACTTTCGCAACCGGGCCGTCCATATTCTTGCCATAAGCGTTGATTCGCACGTTCACCGAATCGACCCACGGCTCATCTGCTGCTGCCTGCAATGCCGGCAGCGAGTGACACGAGACGCCGTGTGCCCGGACGATGCCTTTCTTTTTGAGTTTTTCCAGGATGTTCATCTGTTCGCCGAGTTCGTCCGGCCAGTTTGGCCTGTCAACGCAGTGCAGGAGGATTATGTCGATGTAGTCGGTGTTTAGCTCCTTTAGGAAACGATTGACGACGACGTCGGCGTCGGGTCGTTCCTTTTCGGGTATGCCGCCGCGTCGCCACCAGATTTTTGAGGAGATGACGTAATCCTTACGGGGCATTTTGCGCAGCGCCCGGGCGACGTAAGGGTGGGTGCCGTAAAGGTCGGCCAAATCGAACAGCCGGACGCCTCGCTCATACGATGCGCGGAGCAGGGCTTCAAACTTTTTTTCGCCCAGGCGGGTCTGGTTTGACTGGCGGTTCCCACCTCTCATACCCGTGCCGAAGCCGACGCGAGAGACCTTAATCTTTGTCTTTCCCAGCGGCACGCGCTCGTACGGGTCGAATGTTGCGGGTTTCCGTCTTGCGGTATCTAAGCACCCTGCCCCCAGCAGGAGTCCGCCCACCCCTGCAATCGACCTGGCTAAGAATTCACGACGTTTCATCTCCATCGCCGACTACTCCTTAATCTTTTGGATACATTATTTTACGGGTTGTCCTGACGCGGATAACCGCTGCTCAGCTACACCGCTGAGCGTCTTTGGCAGCAGAATACCTGCATCCGGCTGGTAATGCAAGGCCCCTTTTGAAATTGGGTTTGAATTGGGTTTGTTTTCCCCAAGTGTCCAATCGGGTACATTTTCATAATCCTTTGTTAAAATAGAAGTTACGTTCATTTGAGCATCCAGCAAATTGGCTTTGTTTTGGCTTTGTTTTTTCATAGCCCTTATCCGCATTTTTCTTCATAATCCTTTGTAACTACACACTTTGCATCAATTTTACCCTCTGGCAAATTGGCTTTGATTGGCTTTGAATTGGGTTTGTTTTTTCGGACTCTCCGCTGCCATTTATTTTCATAATACTTTGTTATAAAAGAAGTTACGTTCATTTGAGCATCCAGCAAATTGGCTTTGTTTTGCATAAAAAGGTGCAATTTGTAGAGAGTTCTCTACACTTGTAAAGGTGCAATTTCGTGAAGCGTGAAGCGTATTGCATCTCGTATTGCGTATTGCGTATTGCGTATCGCGTATTGTGTAGCTCATATTTCGTATAGCGTTTAGCGTGCAGCGTACAGCGGATAGCGGATGGCGGATAGCGTATGGCGGATAGCGTATAGCGGATAGCGTATTTCGTAGTACGTTGTGAGTGGTAAAATGGGTAATTTGTTCATTGGTTAAATGGTTCATTGGCGACGTGAATTTCAAATTTCAAATCTCAAATTTCAAATTGTACTGTCTCTCTACTATTGGGCGAAAATGCACGTTTGAGTCGAAAATATAAGCCGTCTCTTGTTGCTCGTCGCTCGTAACTCGATGTGAGAAAAGGAGTAAAAAATTTTTTAGATTTTTCGATTTTTGCTTTTAGGGTGCTGCACTTTTGGTTGATTTTTAATCGCGGAGGGCTTTGACCACGAAGGCACGAAGAACACGAAGAAAGACTAAAAAACAAGTTCATTGTTCGTAGAAATATAGCCACGAATTGACACGAATTGGCACGAATTTATTGAGCCGCAAAAAGGCACAAAAAACACGAAGAAATAGTTAATCGCGGATTACGCGGAGGGCTTTGACCACGAAGGCACGAAGAACACGAAGAAAGACTAAAAAACAAGTTCATTGTTCGTAGAAATATAGCCACGAAAAGGCACAAAAAAATTAGACGCAGAGGTCACAGAGAACGGAGAGAATTCAATAATATTTAATCGCGGATTGCGCGAATTTACGCGGATTTGTTTTTGCCAGCTTTGGCGTTTTCGGCCATACCTTTCCTCGAAGCAAGCTTCTGCGAAAGGCCCGGCCTTATCCGCCGGGTCATTTTTCAATGCCCCATTTGGGAATCTGGCGAAAAAGGTGTTTAATTAGCCACGGATTGACGCGGATTTGTTTCGTATTGCGTATGTCGTATATCGTTAGAGGAATTTATTAGGCACGAAAAGGCACAAAAGACATAAAGAAAAAATTAGACGCAGATTACCGCAGAGAACGCGGAGGGCGCAGAGAAAAATTTAGCCACGAATTAACACGAATTGGCACGAATTTATTGAGCCACAAAAAGGCACAAAAAACACGAAGAAATAGTTAATCGCGGATTACGCGGAGGGCTTTGACCACGAAGGCACGAAGAACACGAAGAAAGACTAAAAAACAAGTTCATTGTTCGTAGAAATATAGCCACGAAAAGGCACAAAAAAATTAGCCACAGATTTCACAGATTTCACAGCAAGAATTAGCCACGAAGACACGAAGACATAAAGAAAAAATTAGACGCAGATTTCGCAGATTTCGCGGAGGATTTTGTAGACGGGATAACAGGATTTACAGAGATTATGTTTTTGCCAGCTTTGGCGTTTTCGGCCATCCCTTTCCTCGAAGCAAGCTTCTGCGAAAGGCCCGGCCTTATCCGCCGGGTCATTTTTCAATGCCCCATTTGGGAAGCTGGCGAAAACGGTGTTTAATTAGCCATGAAAAGGCACTCGTGCTACGTAGCGAGTACTTCGCAGAGTAGTACAAAATGCACTCGTGCTACGTAGCGAGTACTTCGCAGAGTAGTACAAAAGGGACAAAAAAACGGCCAAAAAAGTGCTTTATAAGCACATAAATAGCTAGATCCCTGCCTAAAGCATGCAGGGACTGGCGCTGGGTCCCTGTCTACAACCTACAGGGATTCGGACTCGGGCAGGCGGCGGAAGACAGAAATTGTTTTTGGTCATCCTGCCTGCCCCTGCAAGTCTTAGGCAGGGATCATCTGGCTAGCTCATTCCTGTTTAACCACCCACTGATAAATCACGCAGACAGAAACTCTCGAGAGAATGAAAACATTGTGGCCAAAACAGGCCACGTTTCTTGAATACCTTTGATACCATTGAAATAAGAGTCAACGGAAGGGCATTTGAAGAGATATCATTTAATGCTGCCTCAAGACGCTTTGAAAGTTTGTGAAATTGTTTCAAGTCGATAACTAGGAAGTCTGGAGATGGATTGGCCGTTTCTGTAACACCAGATATAGGGCCGATAAATACTGGGATAATTGTTTCCGATTGTTTATTGTCCTTTACCCACTGGACATGGTCACCAAGCTGACCAACTTCCCTTTTCTGATATTTTGATTTGGGAACTTTGTCTGTCTTTACCTCCATGCAAAGTGCAGGATGATCGGAAATTTCCCACAAAACGTCTGGACCAGTACCGAATTCCTTATCCGGACGAGTAGAATTCATACCAAGATATTGACCTAACGCTCTTAGACTCTCCTCGACCTGTGAAGAGCTGCCTCTACCATCTATATACCTAATATCATTATATAACCTGTTCGGAACTTTTACAGTAGCATCATCACATGTTACAAACTGTCGTCCTACTTCAATCGCCTGTAGCGCTAGTTTTTGTGTAAGATTCTCTTGATCGTTTGACCAATATGCTGGGATGTTGAACTGGCAAGCATGTGCGCGAGAGTACATTTCCTGGGCCGCTGAACGATCTCCCATCAGTTCAATAGCGCGGCCCAACCACAGAGAATGCCAAGCTCCGGTACTGTCACTAAATTCAAATGAATCCTCAAGAATCGTATTAAGGCTCTTAATAGCGTTTACATAATCTCTATGCCAAATATGACAGGCATACTCAGCCTCTGCGGTTGCAAGCTGGGCAAGGACTTTACTCTCCAATTGGGGATCTTCCACGTCCTGATCCTGCATCAGATCATTGTATGTCTTCAACCAAGCCTGATCTCGATTGAGACACTGTGTCATCGCTGAAGCAAGGTCATCATTAGTTTTGGCAAGAGTGGATATTTCAACTCCAAGGGTTATCTGTTTCTGCAAGAATGCTGGAAGAAAAGCCCTGTTTCTTGGATTCAACAGCCATTCGATAAGTTTCTCTCCCGTTAGAATAACGACTCCATGGTCACTCATGCCTCGAGAAATACGACCGAAGCTCTGGACTATTCGTGAGGCAGTTGTTGTGCTAAGGCTATTAAATAGACCAAGATACTCCCAGAGAAATCGCTCTAGCGGACCCAATCCAGTTGGAAGGTTATCAATAACCATAACTCTACAGATATCTCCTGGAAGGTCAATACCGTCGTAACGGGCAGCTAGAAGAAGTTTCTTACAATCCGAATCATTTTTAAACTCTGTCACATATTCGGAGACAGACTCCCGGGGAGGAGGTTCGACCGTTCCCTCCCACTCTGTGGCACGTGCATAAGTAGGAACTAGTATTAGAGCTTTTTCATTCTCAATTAGGGTTTTAGCAGAATCGATATCCTCCTCCGATGTATCGGCCTTTGACGGAATAAGCACAAGACGCTCACATTCACCAGCAGTAGTGGATGGTGCGACAATTGGATCGGGGATACAACCAAATGTACGGGCGAATGCATCTGATGCTGACAGTGTTGCTGACAAGTAAACACGTCTCACTGAATCTTGGAAGTATGTAAGAGTTCTTACCGGAATAAAAGGGGGAGTGATTGTGATTTTAGAACCAGTTATTAATAAACAACAAAGATCGATCTTGTCTTTTAGGTGTTCCCAAGGAAATGTAGTATTTTCAGTATCTGTAAGATCTGCATTTCCGAGAATCCTATGTAGCTCAGCGAACTGTCTATGAATCTCGAATGGAGGTACAAGAAAGAGTCGGTGACAGTACTGATCGTTGAGTTCTTCGTAACTTCCAGTCAAGCCTACTTTCTGGTGGTACTCCTTGAATAAATCCACGATTTCTTCATATACTTCAGAGAATTCCGTTCTCTCTATGCGAAGCGAGAACTGATCTCTGATTAGGTGCTCGGCCACATGCGCATCATCAAATACTACTGCTGCTATCTGTTCTCGAAAAAAAACAGAATGTCCATTAAAAACCGCATGATAGGTAGTCACGCAGGGAACTTCATTAAGATGATAAAGGTCATTACTGTATTTACCCCGAAAGTAGGTTGTTACGTCCAAACCGTAGCCTTGGGCCTTTTCGGCTGTCTGCTCTATAAGTTGAATGGAACTGCATGCGTACAGTACCTTTCCTTTCGTTTCATTGACCAAGGATTGTGCGACAAGTAATCCTACGAGTGTCTTCCCAGCACCCGTGTTCAAGACGACCCCAACATCGGCTTTGTTTCTGTTCTCATGCCATTGGCGCAGAGCATCACCTTGTGCTAGCCAAAGATCATTAATGCTTGGGTCGGTTACTTTTAGTTTTTGAAAGAGCTCGATAGGATCTACAACTCTCTCTTCCTTCTTCTTCGGTTTTACTTTCGAGAAATCAAAAGCCATTTCTACATTCTCCTATTCCATACTTCCCTACTGCCTCGATGTCCCCACGAATGCGGCGAACCACTCTATGTGTGCCGCTCATAATTCGTCGCTCGTTAATGAGAAATTTACGCTATTGAAGCGGGATTTTCAATAAAAAATCCATATAGTCAAAGTGGTGCGAAATGCTACTCTGCGAAGTTAGCTTCGCTACGAAGCACGAGTATCGCACCCTACCCTCTGCCTGCGCAGGGATGACAAACGGACAATTCGATGCAGTTATCCGCCCCGGGTGTAGGATGAGTTTACCGAAAGGGTTTTAATCTGTCAAGGGGAAATTACTTGGTTAATTGGTTAATTGGTGATTAGAACAATGGTGGGGCAAGCCCCACCCTACCAAAGTAAAAGAAGGATTCTACGGCCGAGTGAACGATTTCGAACAAATTAGAAACATGAGCACAGAGGGCTTCGGTGAATAAGAACTTTCGCAGGAATGACAAACAGACGATTCAAAGAAGTATTGCGCTCCTTGGTGTGTTCGTCTTTAGTTAGATAAAATAGCGTAAAAGACGGTAAAAGTCAAATGAAAAAAGGAAAAAAAGTGCTTTATAAGCACATAAATAGCGGTGCCTTAGGCACGTAAATAACAGGCGGCGGGCGGATTCGAACCGCCGAATAACGGTTTTGCAAACCGTCGCCTTAGACCACTTGGCCACGCCGCCAACCCTGTTAGAAGTCCTGTCCGAAGCTCCAGCACTGCTCGACCCGTTAGAAGTGCGGCCTTGTAACCCACTTCTAACGGGGCCAACATCTAAATTCCAGCTAAGTTTACAGTTAATTGGCTCGTTTTGCAATAAAATTCAGTGTCATTTTACACTGAACGTTAGCGGTTTTTTAGCAATATTTTTGCAGTCAAAAGCGTCCTATATTATGCTAAAGACTAATTAGCGATGGTAATTGCCTGAGATTTTCCGGAAAAACACCGGGAAACAGACGTCCGGTAACGACAGCGGAGCTTTCGGTACATAAATTGATAAATTTGTGGATTTTTATTGGAACCTCCTGTGTAAAAGTTACGATAAATATCGAAGATTGGGAGCAGTTGCGGAAACCTGGCCAGTTTTCATCTTTTCTTTGGCGAGTTTTTCCTGTATAATGAAACTGATATGGACTAAAAACGGCGTTACACAAGTGGGGACTGTGTCGGGGAAGGGTATTATGTTTAGCAGGTTTCGGCCAGTAACGTTGCTATGGTGGGGGCTGTGCACCGCTGCTATCTTTGGTATTGCGGGTGGGTGCAGCTCTAAGCACTACAAAACTGATGCCGACGAAGAAGTATATAAGATTATCGATAGCAAATGGCGGGCCAGGTTTGGCCAAAAGGTCAATTATATAATCAGCGACGTGCCGCCATCGGCGAATGACGTGCAAGTTGAAGAGGCCATGCCGTCATCAGGCGTTATAAGTCTTACACAGGCAGTTGCGATGGCTACGGCACAGAATCGGGATTATCAGGCGCGAAAGGAATCTTTATATCTTTCGGCACTTAGTTTAACAGGTACGCGGCATCAGTATGCACGACAATGGTTCGGGACCATTGACAGCGAATACGTCAACGTTGGAGGCGGGGACGAAGATGCAAGCATTGATGCCTTATTAGAGACCGAGCAAACACACTTATTAGCCAATGGAGTGATGATAAGCACCGGTCTGGCAATCGACTGGATACGCTTTCTTGCCGGCGACCCGCGGACTTCGCTGTATTCGGTTCTGAGCGCCAGTTTGAATGCTCCTTTGCTGGGCGCCGGTGCCGGTAAGGTCGCCCGGGAAGAACTGACCCAGGCCGAGCGGAATGTTTTGTATGACATACGCTCATTCAACCGCTATCGCAAAACGTTTGTGGTTGATATTGTAACTGCCTACTACGGTGTTTTGAAGCAAAGGAACACTGTAACCAATGCCAAGAATAATTATAATAGAGTGCTTGAATCGAAAGAGCGTCTGGAGATGGAGGCCGAAGCCGGACGTAAAACCCGCATCGATGTTGATGAGGCGGAACAAAAAGTGTTGAGTGCAGAAAGTATGATTGTGGCAGCCCAGGAAAGGTATGAGCAGAGTCTTGATGTATTTAAGATACAGTTATCGTTGCCAACCGACGCTAATGTGGAACTGGACCAGAACGAGTTGAGGGCATTGGAAGAAGCCGGGATAAGCGAAGTCGATTATACCTTGGGCGCAGCGATTGAAACAGCATTGCTGCGGCGTCTGGATTTGGCTAACAGTGGAGATTGGATTGACGACGCACTGCGTGGGGTTATGTTGGCCGCTGATGGTCTTGGGCCTCAACTGAACCTGACGGGCAGCGCCGGCGTAGAATCATCAAGAGAAAGTACCGACTTTAGCAGATTGCAATTTCGCAGTGGTAGCTACGGGCTGGGTTTCGATGCTGATTTGCCGTTGGACAGAAAAATCCAGCGCAATGCTTATCGGCAGGCACTGATAACGTTAGAGCAGCGGCAGCGGCAATATGAGGATGATATGGACAGGATTAAATTAGCTGTGCGCGGGGCTTACCGGCAGCTTCAGGAGACGGCAGACCGGTACGATATCCAAAAAAACAGTCTTGCGCTGGCAAAGGAACGGGTTGAAATGAATAAAGTATTGCTGGATGCAGGACGAGTTGAAACGCGAATCCTGCTGCAGTCACAGGATGCTTTATTAAATGCTCAAGATAATGTTACGGCCGCCTTAGTAGAGCACTTAAACGCAAAATTGAGCTTTTACCGAGATGTTGGTATACTTCAGGTCAGGCCGGACGGAATGTGGGAGAAACAGATACAATGACCGACCATAAACGCAAAAGTAAGCAAGATAAATCGCCCCCTCGCCGTCGAGGCGTGCTGAGGCTAATCGGCGGCGGCAGAGGTCTGTGGATAGTCGTCATCTTAGCCGTAATCATCCTAATTGCAGTGTGGCTCAAGGTGGTCCGTGGTGGTGAGGGGCCGATGAGCAACCTTGCTACCTTCGTTGCGAAACGAGGTCCACTGATAATTAGTGTGCTTGAGTCTGGCACGATAAAGTCCAGAGAGCAGATTATCCTGAAGAACGAGGTCGAAGGAAGGACCTCCATCATCTGGCTCATTCCCGAGGGGACGCATGTTAAGGAAGGAGAGCTCTTAGTTGAATTGGACGTTAGTACCATGGAGGATGCCAAGATCGACCAGGAAATCCTCCGCCAGAATGCTTACGCGGCTTTTATCAATGCGACAGAGACCCTCGCCGTGGTGGAGAATCAAGCCCAAAGTGATCTTGATGTAGCACAGCTGACGCTTGATTTTGCCAAGCAGGATCTGGAGCAATATGAGGAAGGGCAGTATCCCAACGAAAAGACCGCTGCCGAAAACGATATAACCTTGAGACAAGAGGAGCTTACGCGTGCCGAGGAGACTCTGGCGTGGTCACAGAAGCTGGCCGGCCAGAAGTACATCTCCCAGACTGAACTGCTGGCCGACAAGCTGGCAGTGACCCGCAGTAAAAACAACCTGGAGCTGGCACAGAATAACCTCAAGCTGCTGGAGAACTTCACCTACCATCGCAATATAGCGCAGCTCCAAAGCGACGTCAAACAAGCTACGATGGCTCTGGAGCGGACGGAGCGTAAGGCCAAGGCCGATGTTGTACAGGCGGAGGCGAACTTGAAGGCCAAAGACCTTGAATATAAGCGTCAGCAAGACAAGTACAAGAAAATGGAGGACCAGCTCGGGAAAGCCAAGATATACGCCCCGACGGCCGGAATGGCGATCTACGCAACGACAGCTCGAAGAGGTGGTTTCCGCGACAGTCGACAGCCGATGGATATAGGTGCCGAAGTCACCGAACGGCAGGAACTGATATACCTTCCAACGGCGGAATCAGCGATGGCCGAGGTGGATATCCATGAGGCGAGCCTTGAAAAGGTTCGAGTGGGGCTTCCCGCCGTCATCACTGTTGATGCGCTGCCAGGCAAAAAGTTCTTTGGCACTGTCGGGCGCATTGCTCCATTGCCTGACCCGCAGAGTATGTGGATGAACCCCGATCTGAAGGTGTACAACTCGGACGTGTACCTGGAGGGTAATGAGCCATCACTGCGGACCGGCATGAGCTGCAAGGTTGAGATCATCGTTGAGCAGTATGAGGATGCGGTCTATATTCCTGTTCAGGCGGTCATACGCGTTGCGGGACAGCCGACTGTCTATATTGTCAAGGAAGGAACCATCGAGGAACGGAAGGTCGAGATAGGCCTGGACAATAACAGGATGGTCAGAATCGTCAGCGGTCTTGGCGAGGGGGAAGTGGTCCTGCTGACGCCTCCACTGAAATCTGCGACCATTGAGCCCGGTTCCCAGATGACGGGCACCGGGTCGCCCGGTACCTCCGATACCTTGAAGCAGAGGATAAATGAGAAACTGGAAGAGGCAAATGGAGCGCGGACCGGCAAGCCCGGCATGCCTTCGGGACCACAGGAAGGACGAGAGCGGCCGATGGGCCCCGGACAGGAAGGGGCGGACAGAGCGGGCGGTTCAGATCCTTCTGCCCAGCAGATGGAACAAATGCAAAAGCGCCTTGAGAACATGTCGCCCGAAGAACGTCAGAAAGAGGTCGAGAAGATGAGACAGCAATTCGAGAATATGTCGCCGGAGGAACGACAGAGGATGCGGGAGAGGTCCCAGGGCGGGTCTCCGGGAGAAGGGCGAAGGCCCCGCCAGCGCGGCCGAGAAGGGAATCAGTAGATGATAGAACGGTCGCGCAAAGAAACGAACTCAGAAATCGTCCGGCTGGAGAATGCGCAAAAGATATATCAGATGGGAACGCAGGAAGTCAGGGCGCTGGCCGGCATAACCGTGTCATTCAAAAAAGGCAGCTTCTGGGCCATCATGGGACCCAGCGGTTCAGGGAAAAGCACCTTGATGAACATCCTTGGATGTTTGGATAGGTTGTCCTCAGGCCGGTATTACCTTGAAGACCAGGACGTGAGTAAGCTTGATGACGATTCCCTGAGTGAACTTCGGCTCAAGTATCTTGGATTCATATTCCAAAGCTTCAACTTGATACCTCAATTGACCGTCCAAAGAAACATAGAGCTGCCGCTTTACTATCTGGGGTGGGATTCAATACGAAGCGCTCAGCGTGCAGAGGAACTCGCGGACGAAGTGGGACTTGGAGATAGAGTGCATCATCGACCGACAGAGCTATCCGGCGGTGAAATGCAGAGGGTCGCTATTGCGAGGGCATTGGCCAACAATCCACAGATAATTTTTGCGGATGAACCTACAGGTAATCTGGATTCCGCAACGGGAGAGCAAATCCTGGAACTCCTTAAGAAGCTGAACCGCCAGGGCAAGACAATAATTATAGTGACCCATGAATCTATTATCGCCAAACACGCCCATAACAAGCTGCACATGTTAGATGGCAAGATAGACAGAATTGAGGAGAGTTCTGATGAAGCAAACTAAGATCCTAAGAAATATACTGTTGGGTATGGAGAATCTGCTGCTTCACAAGCTGCGCTCATTTCTAACTATGTTGGGCGTCGTCTTTGGTGTCGGGAGCGTCGTGGCCATGCTCGCTGTTGGTGAAGGTGCCAGCAAGGAGGCCCTTGAGCAGATCCGCAAGCTCGGCAGCAATAACATCATTATCTCGGCGGTCAAGTCCGCGGAAGAGGAACAGGCCAGCACTGAGCATTCCCACATGAGCATCTACGGGTTGACCTATGAGGATTATGCCAGAATCGCAGAGAGTTTCGGAAATATCAAGCAGACGGCGCCTGTGAAGCTGATGCGCAAGAACTCGCGTCTCCGCGAAAGAGCAATGGAACTTCGGGTTGTCGGGACGACACCCGAATGGTTTAAACTCGTGCCCCGAGAGACTCTTGCAGGGCGAGTTCTTCTGGCGTCCGACCAGGAGAAACAGTCTCCTGTGGCAGTCCTTACCGAGTTCGGCGCTCGAAAAATCCTGGCCACCGAGAGTACCATAGGCCAGACGATACGGATCGGGGGCGACCAGTTCGAGGTCATCGGCATCGTCAAAAGCGAAAGCGGCATCGTCAAAAGCGAAAGCGGCATCGTCAAAAGCGGAGGAGCCGGAAGCATTCAAATTCCTGACCAGGAAGTCGATGTTTACATTCCCATCGAGGTGGCACGCAGATACTTCGGTGATATATTTACGAAAATAACTTCAGGTTCATTTGAACGGGAGAAGGTGGAACTGCACCAGATTATTGTCCGGGTGGATAAGGCGGAGAACGTTGAGGCCGTAGCGGCGGGCATCGAAAGAATGCTGGAACAGTTTCATAAGAAAAAGGATTATGTAGTGAGCGTTCCTCTGGCATTGCTCAGACAGGCCGAGGCCACGAAGCGAACATTCAACATTGTGTTAGGGTCTATAGCCGGCATTAGCTTGTTGGTCGGCGGAATCGGAATAATGAATATTATGCTGGCTTCGGTAACAGAGCGCACCCGTGAAATAGGCATCCGGCGTGCCATCGGTGCCAAGCGGAGACAGATAATCTATCAGTTCCTTATTGAGACCGTAGTTCTGTCTACTACCGGGGGCATCATTGGGTTGGGTGTGGGGGCTCTTATCCCGTTCTTAATAACGTACTTTTCCAAAATGATCACAGTGATGACCTTGAAAGGAATTCTACTGCCACTTCTAATCAGCATGACCATTGGCATTCTCTTCGGATTATATCCCGCCGTGCGTGCCGCCAAAGTAGATCCCATCGTAGCTTTGAGGCATGAATGAAAATCTTAAATTTCAAATTTCAAATTTCAAATCTCAAATTTTGAATATGCAATCTGAAATCTGAAATCGTTGAGTCAGTTAGCGAACGCGTGAGATTGGCATTCGCCGTGCACTCGGCGCCAAGAAGCGGAGAAGCACCAGCGATTTGAGCATAATGCACTACCGCGCCCGGCAGGACCATCGGTATCATCGTATTTTAAGTATTTTTCTCTGAAGTGCTCGACGGCCATTCCGAGATGTTGTGCCAGACGCAGTTGTTTCTTTTCTGAAAATTCAGGTTTGAGTTTACAAAATTACGTTGAAGCGATTTAGTTTTGGGCTAATCTGGGATTATGTATTTCGACCACTGAATCGAGCAGGTCTGTGTTTGTCAAATTCTTTTTGATGTAGAGACTCTTGGTTCTTGCCAGGACCTTTGATGATTCTACCTTCCGGAGGAAATCGACAAGCTGCTTAAGCGTCAGATTCTCCAGCCTTACTTCGACGATTGTCTCAGAGTGGCTTGGCCCAAGCTGTAATACCTGCTGCTTCATTGTCGCCACCTTTTTTGCAAGGCCGTGCTCTCGGATCAAAGATTCCAGGAAGGGCAGCAGTTCAAATCCTTTCTTTTGTGAAGCCACTTTTGTACGTAAATTGTCGAGATTGTCACGGAGAAAAATATATTCGCTGCTTCCGGCGCGAACTTTCTGAAGTTCATCCTGTTTTTCAGATATGACACGACGGAGTGTCTCTGTCCTCTCAATGGCGGGCTTGACCGCAAACGTAAATAGCACCAAGCCCACTACGAGAATCGCTAAAGCGATAGCCAGCAACTTTTCTCTTCGTGTTAAGCGTATCATTTTTGCTCCTGTATTGCTGAAGATATCAGGATAGTAAAGTGTATGGCATCGCCTCTGGGGTCTTTTTGCACATCCTGCACGTCGACGAGCGTAAAGCCGGGAGTTTCCTGTAAAAGCCGCTGCCATTGGTACACTGATTCAAACGAATTGCAGGTTCCCCTTAATCGAACAGATTCGGTGGCTATCAGCAGGTCGTCAATTTCTATATTTCCCTGTGAAGGAGTGTTCGCAGTTATGCTGTGCAGAACTCTAAGCGGCGATAAGTTAGTCGGATAGAAGGAAGCGAAAAGCCGATAATCCTTTCGGAAAGATTCCAGCTTTTGCTCTAATTGGACAAGTGGGTTTACGATATTTGTCTCTTCAGGTAGTGTGCGTTGAAAAATTTCTCTGATTTCGTTTTTTATATGTGCATATTTCGTTTCCAGATGTGACAGTCGCACAAACAGCCCAACCAGTGAGACGACGGCAATTGCAGCCACAAGTATTGCGCAAATTGTGAGCTCTTTTCTCAGGTCCAACGTTCGCTTTGTATCAGCATTATCGGCTTCGAGAAAGTTAATGCCCACAGTTTTATCGGGTGCCAATACCCTCAAAGCAAGCCCTTCAGCAACGCATATCGCAGTATCGCCATTGTGCTCAGGTGAACACTTTAGCCTGGCATACGGCTCAACAATGACTGTTTGACAGTGCAGGTTTTTTTTAACGGCCGCTTCAAAGTCACCAGAAGTACTGCCTCCGGCTGCCAGGTAGATTTTGGAGTCCTGGTCACTTTCCTCCCCGAATACTTTTCGCCAGGTAACTCCTGCTTCGCGTGTCAACAGCTCTGCAACGTGCTCTTGAACCGAGTCGATATTGTTGTCAGAGCGGGAGACAATCGGAATGTTTCTAACGATTAAAATATTGCTATCTTGAGTAACTGCCAAAGTAAGGTAGGATTCATCTATATATGCAATAATGGCTTGGCCGGTCGCAATTTCGGGATGATTGACCGCAATTGTAGAATGAATCGCAAAAATCGCCGCCTCTACAAGATTAGGGTGCATCTTTGCCCCAGCTAAGATGTTTATTCTTTCGCGCAGAGATGCTCTCGTAACCGCTGCTGTAAGGACGGAGTATTTCTCGTCCGGCAACCGGCGGTACGAACACGCCTGAGCAACGATTTCATCCGCTTGTATTGGAAAATTGTTTTCTAACGCTGACGGACTGTGTCCCCGAATTTGTTCCAGGCCGGCAGAATCAGTTTCCAGATTTCGAAAGAAAACAGCATCGTGCGGCATCGAAATCGCTATATCTGCACGACGGTCAAAGCCATATTTGCTGGAAAGTCGCTTGAGAATCTCCGGCGGCGAGTCTTTACTTCGCCGTGTCTGTACGCTGAAGACCTTTTCAATGCACAATTCATCCCCCGTGCGCACGATTTGTACCGCACGTAAATAGGAAGAGCCAATATCTATGCCAATACACCGTTTAACCATTGTCTTTTCTCTGGTCTTTTTCTATACAAATGCCGTAACCGTATGTCCTTAGAGCTCCTTGTATAAAATCACATCAACGTTTTTAGTTTTCGTATTTTTTCTAAGTATTGCGACTATCGTACTGTTGGGGCGGTCAACATTTCCCCGTGATGTAACGTGATAGTATTGGTCTGTCGGGCTGACGGTAGCTGTCTTTTTGATTGTGTCGTAGATGCCATTCGTCATTCCGGGGACATCCCGTAGTTCCACGATGCTGCCAAAGGGCTTAAATTTTCGCCGGTCAATAATCATCTGAGCCAAAACAGGGTCCATTTTTTCCGACAAACTCTCAATTACGCGCTTCGAAGCACAGTTAATATTGATTTTTCCATCGCCGTTGACCGTTACATAATCACGTATACGGTCGAAAACCTGCGGCGTGATTCCTTTGACCAGCGGCAGCTCTTCGGTCGTATCGAGCGGGGCATTCTTGCACTTATAAGGGGTTTCTAAGTTGCCATAGTAACCCGACTCTGCTCCTGAGTTTTCGTGCTTTATAAAAGGCAGGTATGTTACCTTGTCATCGTTATCCGTCCAATCAATAATTGCGGGCACCAGGCCGTAGCCAATATAAGAATGGCCGGCGCGTTCCCGATTCAGCAGGTCGATGAGCCGAAGTAATTGGTCTACTCTGGTTCGATTTGGTCTGCCGTTTTTGTCTTTGAGCAGGTTGACATTCAATTTGCCGTTTTCTTCGGTAATAGTTATCGAGCATTTTCCATCACCGACATCAAAAGTATTTTCCTCCGAAAACAGATTCGGCAGCGTTTTGTTTGTCTGGATATCGCCGGTGTCCTTGATAGCTGCAATCGCAACATTTAGCCCTGCCTTTGCACAATTGAGTGCCTGCGTGGATTTTTTGAAATCGTCCACGGCACGCAGGTTGCTGCGGGATTGATAGTTGAAGCCGAGCAGCAGAACCGCCAGGCAGATAATCATACACAGGACAACAACAACTACAAATCCCCTTTGTTCTGTTTTTGTTCTTTTCAGTTTCATTGTTTGTTAACCGATACTAATGTCTCGGACGTAGTTTTCTTGCCTTGATTCTTCCGGCAACATACATAAGCAACAGTACCATAGTGGTACTGCCGATAGTTTTCGTCTTCACAGGTAATGTTAATTTTTACCGCGTGCGGCAGTTTCTTCTTTTCCTTGAAATCCCACCTGGGCAGCCACTGCTGCCCATCAAAAAATGCTAATTCGACACACTCAACGTTTTCTGCAAGCGGCTGCCAATTTTTCTTTTCGATAACACTTTTAGGTGCATAAACGAATCTTTCCTGGCTAAAAAAAAGCGTACCTGTGCCTTTATCAAATTTGTAAGTTACCTCGAATAGGCCGTCTGCCGGGGCCTGTCCTCCCAAAATGCTGTTCGTAGTTACCAGATGCAAAATTCCTCCGCCCGGGTCATCTGCATCACCGTTAAAATAGCTGATTGCATTTTCAGGTATTTTCTCTCTTTGCCGAGAAACCGGCCTGGTTGGGTATTTATACTCTTTGACTGAGCCAACATACGAGCAGCGTATTTGCCGAGTCATCTGCCCCAGCACTTTCCGTCCCTGTCGGGACAGCGCTATCCTGGTCTTGCATACTTGAGCCGACTTTGATGTTGCAAAATAGCTGCCGTAGACCATAGAGAGAATGGCTGCGATTATCGCTACGGCTACGAGAATCTCGACCAGAGTAAACCCCGTTAGAAGTCTGCACCTACGATAAGTAGCCCGACTTGCGGGGCTTACTTCTAACGGGGTAAAGCCGTTTTTGCCGGACCGACTATTCATGGTAATTTCCTGTCAGCAACATAAGTTGACATTTGCAGGTGTTTCCGCCTGATACCCTGTTTCCAACTGACATCGACAAATATTCTTCGCAATCCATCAATATCCAGCCCGCCCAACTGGGGTGGTTGCAGGTCTGTAACTTCAGTTCGCCAGTGCAAGTACAAGGCCTTCTTTTGCACGGTGCCGGAATTGGTCCCCTCTTCCGGATAGCCAGGGGCCAGTGTCTCTGCGATTTTTTCATTTGCCAAAAAGACAGCCTGAGAAGTTATCTCTGCTGTGTCGGTCATACTAATGCTGATAATATGCAGTCTCAACAGCGCCAGCAGAGAAATTGAGACAATCACAAGAGCTACGAGGACCTCTATGAAAGTAAACCCCGTTAGAGGTTCGCACCGAAGGTTGGCAACCCGACTTGCCGGGATTACTTCTAACGGGGTAAATGCACTCTTGCGCGTACCCCCCATTGTTGCACGTTTATTTTCCATTACTCTCACTCTTCCAGGTTCCAGCTTTCAATATCAGCATTATTGTCTGTGCCGCCGTCCTCACCATCTTTGCCGTAAGATTCCAAATCATAGTCTCTGCCATACACCCCGGGAGAAAGATAGATATATCTGCTGCCCCAGGGGTCCAGGGGCACCTTATCAAGGTAGCAGTCACTGTTATAGCCCTTTATGCCCGGGTCCGAGACGAGAACTTCAAGACCTTCAGAGGTAGTGGGAAAACGCCCGGTGTCGGTTTTGAAAAAGGCTAACGCAGATTCGATGCCGCGTATATCAATTTTGGCCTTCATTCTGCGGGCCTGCTCAGGCCTATCCAATATCCTCGGCATAACGATGGTAGCCAAAAGCCCCAGAATCACGACCACAATCATAAGCTCAATCAGGGTAAACCCCGTTAGAAATCCACACCGGACGTGGGCAAACCGACCTGCCGGGATTGCTTCTAACGGGGTAAACCCTGCTTTTTGTAAACGTTGTCTCTTTTCTTTCATCTTACAGCGCTCCGCTAAAGGACCTGATTTATGTCAAATATTGGCAGTAAAATAGCTAATACGATAAACCCCACAACTGCTCCCATAAGCAGAAGTATCGCAGGCTCAAGCAGCGAGGTCAGCGTTTTCGTTGTCAGCTCAACCTCGCCGTCATACATATCGGCAATATTTATAAGACCCTCTTCTACATTCCCGCTTATCTGGCCTGTCGCTATGATGTGATACACGATTGGCGGGAACAATCCGGTTTTTCTTATTGCGCTGGCAATAGCATCCCCCCTGCTGACCAAGTCCCTTACGGAATCCAGGGCACCTGCAATAAAGCTGTTTTGAATTACCTGTTTTGCAATTTCCAGGGCGCTGAGGATCGGGACACCACTGACAAGAAGTATCCCTAACGTTCTGGTCAAACGTGCTATTTCTAATTTGAGAAAAAGTTTGCCAAAGAGGGGCAGCTTCAGTTTAGAGCGGTCCACAAACAACCTGCCCTCTCTGGTTCTGCAAGCGGCTGGAATTCCCAATAAAACCGCGCAAAGCACAGGTACAATTACTATTAAATATGTTTTCATAAAAGCGCTTATTGAGATAAGCAATCTCGTAGGCCAGGGAAGGGGCCTGTTCATTTCGATAAATATCGCAGTTATGCTGGGCACCACGACGGACATAAGAAATACCACCACTGCCACCGCAACCACAATCATCATCAAGGGATATGCAACAGCAGATTTGACCTTAGCTGCCAGATGTACGCGTTTTTCCAGTATTTCCGCCAGGCGCAGGAGAACCTCTTCCAGGGTCCCGCTCGTTTCCCCTGCGGCCACCATATTGACAAACAGACTCGAAAAAACGTTCGGATGTTTGCTGAGTGCGTCGGCCAGTGTGCTTCCTGAATTAACATCGTTAGCAACTTGTTCCATAATTTCAGCAAGAGGACTGTCCTTGGCCCGAACTCCTCGCAACTGCTCGACTAATGCTGATAGAGCTGGGACGAGGGGCATACCGGCGCGAAGCAGTGTCGCCAACTGACGCGCGGTTTGGCAGACGTCCCTCGTTCGGATTCTTCTGAAAATGTCCCTTTCGTACGTTTTTTGCTGTGTTCCAGCAGAACCATCACCATCGGTTGCTTGATGCGTCGGGACCGGCTTCTTCTCACTTAACAGCTTGTATTCAACTACCGACACGTTCAGTTACCCCTATATTTGTTTGCACATAATCCTGTGTGACCCTGCACACTTCTTCGAGAGTAGTTTCACCGGCCAGGGCCTTACGCAGTCCATCCTCTCGCAAGGTGCTCATGCCTTTTTCAATGGCAGCTTCTTTTATAATGTGTGAGCCGTGCCGTTTACTTATTAGTTCCTTGATGTCGTCATCGATAACTAACGATTCAAAGATGCCTGTTCTTCCCAGGTATCCTGTATCAAGACAATTCTCACAGCCGGGTCCTTTGTAGAGCTGCCCTTTAGTTGCAGAAAGTTTTTCGTTTTCCGGCCATAGTGAAAGCACTTGCTCGTCCGGGGTGTACGGTCTTTTGCACTCCGGGCAGATGACTCGTAAAAGTCGCTGCGCCATGACCGCAACAACCGACGATGAAATCAGGTAAGGCTCAATGCCCATATCAATTAGCCGGGTTACGGCTGAGGCCGAATCATTGGTATGCAGAGTGCTCAAAACCAGATGGCCTGTAAGGGAGGCCTGGATTGCAATCTCAGCGGTTTCGACATCCCGAATTTCTCCTATCATAATTACATCGGGGTCCTGCCTGAGAATGTGGCGCAGGCAGTTAGCAAATGTAAGATTTATCTTCGGCTTTATCTGCATTTGCCCAACACCGGGCAGTTGATACTCAATAGGGTCTTCAACCGTAAGGATGTTTCTCTCTTCGCAGTTAAGCTCGCTGAGAGCTGCATAGAGTGTGGTTGTCTTGCCGCTGCCCGTAGGGCCCGTGAGCAGAATTATGCCGTGCGCCAGTTTAATTAGATTTCGGAAGTGATTGAGTACCTCCGGGGAAAATCCTATCTCATTCAAACCCAATTCACCGCTGCCCTTGTCCAGCAACCTCAGCACTACGCGTTCGCCACCCGATGTCGGGATGACCGAAACTCGAATATCCACTAAGTTCTGGCCTATCTTAATCCGGCTCTGGCCATCCTGCGGCAATCTTCGTTCAGCAATGTTAAGATTCGCCATAATTTTTAATCGTGACACGAGGGCCGCAATCTGCTGTTTCGGCAAAGTAAATATATCGTGCAGCACGCCATCAACCCGAAAGCGTATCCGGGCTTCATTTTCGTATGGTTCAATGTGAATATCGCTCGCCCGGCTGTGCACCGCCTGGAAGAAGATTTTGTTCACTAATTTTATGACTGGTGCTTTGTTGGCGATGTTGAGCAGGTCTTCGGCCTGAGTTTGAACACAAGCTCTATCAGTATCGTTATGATTACTCGGCGAATCTTGCGCGTTAGGGTTTTCATTATCACTGCTGACACTTGTGCTCTGATAGTAACAACGACTTATTGCCTGCTCTATTTCAGAAGCTGGGCAGATGACCCGGCTGCACGGTTGGGCGGCTTCACAGACGCCCTCTATCGCGTTCAGGGCCCCGGCTAAGACGGTTGAAATCGCATCGTATGCTTCTACATTGAGCGGGTCCGCCAGGGCAATTGCAACCTGGCCGTTTTCCAGCAGAAGAGGAATAGCACATTGCTTCTTGAGAAACTCAAGCGGCAGTTTCCTTACGAGCTGCGGATTCAACCCCTCAAGGGGTATGTTTTCCAAATACTGACCCTGCAGTTGTTTTATTATTTGTTCGTCCGGTTTTGTGCTCACCAGTGTGTCTCCTCGTCCCGCACCAAAACGGCGTGAGCTGAAGCTCTTTCGGTGTGGGATTAGTGCTCCCTGTTTTATTTCTCAAGGTCTTCCAGTGCCGGCTTCATTTCTTCCCTCTTTCTCTCGGTTATCTGCTCCAGGTCCTTCTGGCTGCCCATAACATACGGCGTTATGAATATAAGCAGATTCGTTTTTTGCAGCCGGTCTCTCTGGAATCTAAACAAACCGCCAACCAGAGGAAGGTCACCCACGAAGGGAATTTTCTTCTCAATAGTAGTTTTGTCATCTCGAATAAGACCGCCGATTACAATAGTCGAGCCGCTATTCATAGAAACGACCGTCTGAGCTTGTCGTTTGGCAGTTGTGGGTGTATTAACGGAGGTCCCCGTAACTCCTTCAATAAGCTTGGTGAACTCAGTGTCAATTTCAAGCCTGATGAGTCCGCCCTGACTGATGTGCGGTGTTATCTCTAAGCTAATTCCAACGTCCTTGTACTCGAAAGTGTCTATCACGGTGGGTGTGAGGGGGTCTGCTTCGGTAATTCTGGATTCTATGACGTAGGGGATGTTTTCACCCACGATTATCTTCGCTTTATGGTGGTTTGAGGTTGTGATATGTGGTGTCGAAAGGATATTAACTCCCGACACTTTCTCCAAGGCGTGCAGTATTGACCCAATTCTTATATCTGAGCCGCTTCCTCTCCACGCACCAACGGCCAGGCCTTCAAGGTTTCCGGCGGCAAAATCCACCCGGGGACCGAAACTTGTTGCTCCGAAAAACCGGACACTATCTTCCACGGCCTCGTCGAGCGTGGCCCAGTCGATACCTATTTCTATTAAGCTATCTTCACTGATCTCAATAATGAGCATTTCAACTAAAACCTGCTCCCGAACTATGTCCAGCTTTTCTATAATCCCGGCGATGACCTCGTAGTCCTGTGCCGAAGCGGCGATGATTAATGCGTTTGTACCTTCATCAGCAGTAACCTGGACTTGCTGGGCGCCTTCAAGTGCGCCGGTGATTCTCAAATTTGTAAGGGCGGCTGTAAGTGAATCGGCAACTTCTTTGGCCTGTGCGTTTTCGAGGTACACCACGTGAACATTGTTTGCGCCAGTAGGCCGCTGAACATCAAGCTGCATTATTAATCTCTCGATTGTCTCGGTGTCCTGAGCATTGGCAACGACAATAAGGGAATTGGTCCTCACATCAGGCAGAATTTTCATACCTGTCTCAGTCTGAGGTATACTTCGGCTGCGCCCAACCTGTGAAGAGGCGACCTTGCTTTTCTGTATTATGCGGGTTATTTGCTCGCTGAGGACCTGTGCGGAAGCATAATTTAAGCCAAATACGGTAATCTGTTCTTTTACATCAAGCTTTTGAATGATTTTGGCAATGTGATGTATATTCGAAGATGTGTCTGTAATCACAATCGAATTTGTCTTGGAGTAGGTTGCCATCTGTGCGCCTGTAGCTAAAAGAGGCTGAATAATCTGGCTAATCTCCGCCGCATTAGCGTAACTGAGCGGAATAATCTGGGTTACAAAAGAATCGTTTCGGGGGATTTCTGAAGGGTTACTGCCAAAGCGAACCTGCAGGTTGCGCTTGGCAGCCTCTGCTCTCGGGACTATCTTTACGAGATTTCTTCCAGCCGGCACAGCAGCGTACCCTTTGACTTCCAGAATCGATTCTAAAACCTTGTAAACCTCGCCGAGACGTATCTTCGTAGGGAACATCACCGTAACGGTGCCGCGGACACTGTCGTCCACGACAAAATTAATACCCGTTATATCGCCAACGGTCTTCAGCACCATCCGGATATCAACCTGGTCAAAGTTTACACATATAAGCTCGTCAGCCATACCGGGTTTATCAAGTGCGGGCAGATTTACGGTTGTCTCTAAAGATAGCTGCTCTGCCGTGGTGGTAGTGCTGCCGCTTGTGGCTAAGGTCCCTCTGGAGGAATGAACTTGCGTTCTTGCAGCCACCGGAATAATTGTCTTACGGGCTGGAGTAAACTTCGATTTATACTTGCTATTATTCTTAGCTGTTTCAGGCTTCGGAAGAGTAACTAACTGCATTAGCTCTTTTTTCTCAGCGGGGGTTGTAAGCATCGTGTTTGGTTGCTCAATTTGCTTTGCATCAAAGTCTTTAGAATGCAAATCTTCCGTTGGCTGGGCAGCATGCTCTTGTTGCCGATGAACTGTCATAGTATTAGATTCTGGTGTACAGCCTGCAAAGCTTGCGCAAAATATGCATGTAAGGCACAAGAATTTGTTTAACAGCGCTTGTGGCTTTCGCTTATTTGTATTTAGGTTTTTTAACTCCATTTTTTTCACCTATTCAACATTAGCTCTTAAGTTTCCTGCCGGACTATTTCACATAGCAAATGACAACTTTTTAGTCTTGTTGTCCCGCAACAGCTCTATATCTATGACTGCCTGTGACCTTGCTTTTTTGAAAATCTGATAAGCTCTTTGTTTGTTAGTCAGTCGGTGCCCGTTAACTGCACGAATAATGTCACTATTCTTTAGCCCCAGCCCTTTAACTGCGCTTATGTTTTCTAAGTCCGTTATTCTAAGGCCTTCTATCCGGCCGTCAACGGAGTAAGGCTCAATAGCCGCATTATTCAATATTGCCTCCACACATCCGATTTTTGTTAGAGTGTCAGTGTTAGCCTTTTTGGTAGGCAAATCGGCTCTCGCTACGTTACTCATTTTGTTAGTGGTCTGTGACGAAGCTACCTGGCTAATATTGTTGCTGCCGGACTGTCCTATATTGAGTCTTAATACTTTTCTTTGTCCGTCGCAGACCAGAACCACCGCATCTTTTTCAATACTTTCAATACGGGCGCCCGCGACCGTCTGGTCTATCTCGTACAGGTCAAGCACGCCGGTTTTAAGGTCCTTTATAACGGCTCTTGCAACTACCGGGCTCCCGGATATAGTGCCGGCTAATGCTAACCCTAATTCCTCAGAGACCGAGTGCCTGGACCCGGTAAGATTAGCCGTTGATGTCCATTTACCTGAAGTGCCAAATGGATTTCTTTGCACGATTTTAGCATAGTCTTCAAACGACAAATTCGGCGAACCTGTTGCTTCATTTTCATGCGCTGCGCTGCCGCCCAGTGCCAAGGCCGGGGTCGAGCTTTTTTCTCTGTGCTCGGGCACCAACGTTCTAACGACCACATAACCCAGCACCAACACAATCGCTAACTTACTTATTAACAAAACTTTACGAATATCCATTTTGTGCCTTCCTTCCTTCATCTAAACAAACACTGATGCTACACAAAAGTAATAGGTATTAGCCAGTCCGTGAAACAAAATTGGCGCTAATAGCGACCTGGTCCGGATAAACAGCCAGCCGAGAACCAGGCCGGGCAGAAATATTAGAACCGATATTATTTCGCCCTGAACTATGATATGGGCGGCCGCGAAACAAGCAGCCGATATTATTATACTTATCCATTGCAGCAGCCTGCGTCGCTCTTGTGTTATTGCGCTTGTTGACTTCAGAATATTATTTTGCACGTAACCTCTGAAAAATACTTCTTCAGCTACAGCGACGTACATAAACTGATACAGTAACCAGCCGACCCAGCCCTGTCCCTGCGGCGGAACAGGTTGCAAAGGTAAATGTAATCCGTAGGACCTCAGCAACCACAAGCCACAAAACATAGCTGGAAAAACCACAACACAGGTCCAGCAAAGTACTCGAAGCGTAAGTTTAATTTGCTTAGCATCGAAGCCAATTTTAGGAAACTTATTGCCTTTAATCGCTGTCGGAACAAGCGCAGCAGCTATCAAAATACCTGGAGCCATAAACCAGACAGCTCTGGAGAGAAAACTTTTGTCGAGGACCTTGATTGCCAGAATTGCGGCAATCGTTACCAGGGCGGTCTCTATAACCAAAGTTGCATTGAGTCGCTTTAACCTGATGCTAAAAAACGGAGCCGACTCGATGGCCGGCAGTGAATTGGCAATACTTAGTTGTCTGGATGGATAGCTCATTTTTAACATTCGCTTTTTGTAATATTGTGTGCTTTCCTTTTCCGCCTGTCTCGCAGTTTCAGTATTACCATCGCCACAGCCAGACCGATGTATGGCAGCAGGAGTCCCGCTATGCTGTCCTGGCTGTTAGGAGACATCGAACAGCCTCCACCGCCTCCGCCTCCTCCAAAAATGTCATCAAAGGAACCACCGCCACCAAATATGGAAAAGTGGGTAGTCTTAAAACGCAAAGCATATAAACCAGAAGATATTTGGATGACCTCTACATCAGTTATCCCCTCCTGACTGTATAGACCGGTAAGAGGGTTATACCAGTACGCTGAAGGAGAACTGACCAAAGTTGTAGCATTATATGGTATAGTTATAGTAACCGGCTCACTAAAAGTTGTCCCACTTGGCCCGAATTCATACAAGAAGGTGCGGTTATTCGAAGGAGGTTTATGAGGATTCCTTATTCTTGAGATTGTAACCTTTATATCACATAAATAAGCCCCCTGCGGCACTTCGGCGGAAACATCATCTATGCTGCTAATAGATGCCGGTTCGGTCCCCACTATCGCACCTAAGGACATAGAAACATTTTCCGATGCCAATGCATCAGGATCTATGAAAGTGCTTCCGGCATAACAAATATCCGTTCTCTCATTAGTCCATACTAAATACGGATGACCGTCTCCGTCTATGCCTATTGCCGGTTCGCTTTGGTCTGAATTTGTGCCGTCATCACCCACAAACACATTTGTTCCGGCACCTGCGCCTATTTCGACTGCATACAAGTCTGCATCTTTGTTGCGCTCATCCCGCCAGCAGGCAAAAACCCTTAAATCATCTCCTGTACTGCCCGTGGTGATAATCACTGGTGATATCTGGTCTGTACCGAGTTCGCCAGGGTCGAGAGGATCGATAATGCTGCCTCCCGTTAAAGGACTTGCAGGTAGCCCATCCGAAGTCGCATAGTAGATGTCATCATCTCCAGGAGTGTCGTCAAGCCAAACCAGGTGCAAAATAGACCCGTCAGCTTCGGTAGCAATTGCAGGTTCTGTTTGGCGCTCATCTTCAGTTACTATGGGAATATTGGCCCATGGACCATCATTTGACGCCGCTCCATAAATGTCGTACCTCTCCTGTAGTGAACCATCATTCCTTATCGTGCTGTTCCTCATATCTGTCCAGACAACATAAACTGTATCGTCAAAAAGATCAGCGATATCTCCGTAACCAACAGCGATATCTGGCGTGATCTGGTCGTAAATGGCGGATGTTATTCGTGTTGTTACTTGAGTTGAGAAACTGTTTGTTGAAGAAGCTATGTAGATGTCCTTGTCGCTGTTTTGATCGTCCTCCCAAACTACATATACTCTATCTGTGCTATCAACGGCTATAGCAGGATTGATCTGGTTGCTGTTTGGATCGGTGATTTTTGTTTGGGTTGACCAATCATCTGAAGTTGATATGTATATATCCCATTCTCCCTGCCTGTTGTCCTGCCAGGCGAGATAGAGCTTATCAGCACCGTCTACCGCAAGGACTGGATTACCCTGATCATTGCTATCATTTGTAACCTGAACAATGCCACTACTGACAAAACTATCGGTTCCAACCGTAAGTTTACCTATATAAATATCCCTGCTGCCTACCACTCCCTGAGGCCAAGCTACCCAGATATTTCCACTGCTGTCTGCAACTGTCGTAAGCGGCCCCCAGTTTTCGTTATTTGAGCCAGAATGCAGTATCTTATTTTCGCCGAATGAACGCATTTCTGACTTAAAGGAATACGAATACTCGTTCATTACATTGCCGGCAAGGTCCGTAGCCTTTGCCGTGACATTTATTGGCTGGTCGAAATCAAACATTTCGTTCGATTGGTAGATAAATGCATAATGAGCTTTTGTGCCTATTCGGTGGCATTCGCCGTATGTTGTGCTGCCGGGTCTGGCTGTATTACCTGAGTACACAATATTGTCATTGACATTAATTGTTACCGAATTGGCATCAACACCTTTACCGTCATCCACGACATCCAGAGTTATCAAACTATTCAAGGGGGCCTGGATTGAGTCAACAGCCGGAGAAGGATTAGCGACTCTTGGCGCCAACGTGTCGCTGCTTACGGTTATCGTAATTGGTTCAACAGTCTGATCCTCGCTGTCGGCGGCGATAAACCTGACATCATCATGGCTTCCCACTTGGCTTTCACTTGGCGTCCAGGTAAACGTTTGCGTACTCGGATCAAAGTTTGCACCAAATGGTAAGTTGGTGGCTGAGTATATTATCGTTTCGCCGTCAGGGTCAGTTGCATTTACTGTGAAGGTTAAAAGGTCGTCTGCGTAAACTGACTTATTACCTATAGCGCTCAGCACAGGTGGCCTGTTTACATTAATTACTGTTATAGTAACCGTGGCGGTATTGGTGCCGCCGTTACCATCGGACACAGTGTAGGTGAAGCTGTCGCTGCCGTTATAGTTGGCTGCGGGGGTGTATGTCAGTCCTGTCCCGCCACCGGTTATGACCACGCTGCCGTGGCTTGGCTGCGTGACGGCGGTGATGGTGAGTGTATCGCCATCAGCATCTAAGTCATTGGCCAGTACGTCAATGGCATTGGCCCCGCTGTCTTCAGCTACTGTGGCACTGTCGTCAACCGCCACAGGTGGTCGGTTAACGTTGTTTACTGTGATGGTAATCGGCTCAGAATCCTGAGCTTTGCCATCGCTTGCAATAAACTTGACATTCGGATAATTGCCGGTTTGGTCGTGGCTCGGCGTCCAGCTAAATTTCCCCGTTTGTGGATCGAGCGTCGCCCCGCTCGGCTTATTCTGTATTGAGTATGTAATTGCATCTCCATCAGCATCGGTGGCAGTCACTGTGAAGGTCAATTCTACTCCTTCGTTGACGGATTTAGGGCCGATAGGCGATAACTCAGGAGGCAGGTTAGAACCGGCGTTATAAATTGCTAAGACTTCAGTTGCATCTAAGGCGCGGTTGTAGATGCGGACATCGTCAATTGAGCCGTGGAAAGCGTTACCCGCTGGTTCTTTTCCAATTAAAAGATCCCGGCTGGGTTGGACAGCTATATCATCTGATAATGATTCCGAATCAGCTTCTTGACCATCAATGAATAATTTCATAGTAGCGCCGTCATAGGTTACTGCATAATGGTGCCACTCTGTATCGTTAATAGAGGCGGAAGTTGCCTGGAGGTTTTTTAGGGTCCCCTGACTATTAACGAGGTAGTTCTGAACTGTGTTGCCTATTACAGCAAGAGAATAGGTTACATGTTTACATAAAATCCTACCACCTACATTGTCGCTGTTTTTCTTAGTCCAGGCTGAAAGTGACAACTGGCTCATCCCATCTAAGATATCGCTGTGCTTAACAACAACATAACTTCCATCTGCTGTTCCATCCAGAAGGATGCCTCGGCTTCCTAATATACCTGGACCGTAAGACTCAAGCCCATTCCATGTGCCGTTGTTATTGTTGTTGGATTGGTCAATTAAGTTATTATCGCAGTTTAGATAAAGCACAAGATTACCGGCAAACAGGTATTGCTCCTGTATCTCACTAGCTGCATTGCCATAGGCGTCTTTGACATTTCTTACTGTTAAGGTATAGGTGCCCTCTGAATGGGCAGAGGTGGTCAGGGTAACAGTAACTTGGTCAGGCTCAAGAGAAGCTCCAGTTACGCTTATATTGTTATTGATACTGTAATTAGCTACAGTCTCTGCTGATGCCTTATCTAAGGCCCCATCAAAGACAATCTTAAGAGAGTTATATAACCCTTCTACTGATACTATTGAAGGTAGGGTAATATCAACACGAGTTCTGGCCTGTGCAGGATTACTTTTTCCTGATTCGACTCCATGTCCATTTATTGCTGAGACCCTATAGGTGTAGATGGTCTCAGGAATAAGGCCGTCGGTGTCTGAGTATGAAGAAGCACTTGATGTGAATACTGCTTCAACAACACTATTTCTATATCTATAGATTTTATAATGGTCAATTCCTGATTGAGAGTCAGAAGACTCTGACCAGGTTAAGTCTATTCTATTTTCACTTACTGCAGTTGCAATCAGGTTCTCGGGTATGGTGGGGGGGGTAGTATCCCATTTATCATGGTAAAATATAAGTCCGTAAACCCCTACTCCATACAGCTGATTCCATATGTTCCACTCAGGACCATAAGTCCCATCCAAATTATCTTCTGCATCTTGAGCAAGGTCAGGAAAGCGCTCATTAATTAGGAGTAATTGAGGAAACCTGCGTGGAAGTAGTCTATCAGGACTACCAGATGGTCCTCCATATAAAGTCCCTTTATTTGCATAATCAAAAGCCATTTCCCAAAAAGGATATGTATAATTTTCCTTGATTTTCATTACATTCGCAACTTTATAAAGACAACTATAGTCGCCATAATAAGGGATATCGGTAAAAAAAGAACCAGGAGGCATGGTTATGCCATCTGGTCTGATAATTTCATTTTCTGTTATGAAATGGTCACGTATACCCAGCGGATCAACAATCACTTCATCATATCTATGAGCCTGATTTGGATAACTATGTAACTGATTTGTTTCTGTGTAAAAGGCCTCTTTCCAGGTTACAGGATAGGCAGGAAAAGGAGTGTAGGCATAACTAGCAGAAGTGCCATCAAATCCACTTGTTCCATAATAATGAGTATTATAAGAAGGCATAGCCAAAGCCGCCATCAAAGCAGCAAGATCCCTTGGAGTTTGGCCTACTTCGGCATTAGCCTTCTTCGTGAGGTAATGATAATTACCTAATTGCATCATTACTTCAAGAGAAAATCTTGCTAACATATCTCTTATTTTATAATCCTCTATCGAAGTAATTCCTCCAGCATGATGTGTTGACTTAAAATCCTTAATAAGAATGTCATAGGCAAAGACGCTGGAAAAAATTATATTAATATCACGATAAGCCCTATAATTTATTTCCATGCAAGGCTTTGAAGCAAAAGAACTACCAAACTCGTCATAATTTAAAGGATCTATCTTCCTAATATTGTCCAATAACATCTTTTTTGCATAAGTAGCATAAGAATCTGTTTCTCCTGGCTGGGTATAAGTGTATCCTTCAACTAAGGCAATAAAGGCATTTACAAGGGCTTTATCTGAGACTATTCTTCTGCCAGTATTATAATAATTATCTACTCTTCCATGGCCATTGCTATTGGTATTAACCTGAAGGTCATTGTACTCAGTTTCATAATTAGTGTTTGGATAGTCACTTTTTAGTCTATTTTTTATAGCCTCAAGCTCACCATCGTCTTTCCACAGCATATATCCATGTCCTTCACCAGCACTTGGGAAAGCGGGATTTTTCACAATCTTTCTAATCTTATGATGCGCATCATCATAATAGTATTCCAAGGTATGTTCGCCATCAATTAACGTATTAGAACTAATAGGTCCTGTATAAATTTGAAAAGGATTGCTATCAAACCTATAATAGATATTTCCACCCATAATATTCGTAAGTATTATCTCTATATTATCTGTCAAATAAGTTGTTTGATTATGTACTTTAGGAATCCAATAAGCTTTTGCAGGAGTTGTATAAAACTGTGCATCACTTGTAAGAGATTTGAAGTTTATACTAGGGGTTTTAGGATTTACAACAAAAAGAATTGTTTTTCCATCACTGGCAGACCATTCTTGCGGTCCGTTCCATGTATCATCGTCTGCAAAAGCAAGTATATGCCATTCATCACCAAATTCATCTAAAACTCCTCTATAGTATGAGTTTTTCCGGTCTTGTGTCATATCAGGATGACTGCCTCCTGTTGTGCCAACTACAGGAGTTCCTGGTTCGTATTCAAGTTCATCAAGGGTAAATGGCCCGTTATATAGAGGGTATGGTTCACTTATATACCTGTCCGCAACATCTTTAGACCAAAAATATTTCCCCATTTGAAGGTCTCTATCTACTCGATACCTGATTACACCTTCATCACCTGAATCTGGAATTCCATCCTCACCAGTAACTCCTATATCAAGGATAAAGCGGGCAGTATTACTACTGGTTACATAAGTTGTGTCTTTGGTTGCCGTCCGCATATTCCTCTCATTATGCATCATATACACAGGAGTATCTGCCTTTATATAAACTACCTTGTGGTCATCCTCAACTTTGTCGTGCCAGAAATACTCCTCTGCCCAATCAATTCCATCCTCACCACCAAATAATACTGATATCCCGCTGTTATAATTGGTAAGGTCTTTGTCGAAGATAAATCGGAAGACTTCCGCATCATCTTTTCGGATAATTACCGTGTCACCTTCTTCTGCATCAGATTCAACTTTGGTTATTGTCTGCCAAGGCTGATTACTTGTGCCGGGATTGCTGTCGTCGCCGTTAACGGCATCAAGATAGTAGGTTGCTGCGTCTGCGGTGTTTGTAAGTCCAGCCTGGCAAATCAAAGTGGCGAGCAGCAGGAAGAGTATAAGAAACACCCGTGAAGGTCCATGCCTACACCTGCGTGCTCGGTGAAATGTCTCTATTTTATTTGCCGTATACATTATTCAGCCCCCCAGGGAAAATACCTTGTCACGTATCTTCCCAGTATAAATTGTAAGAAATAAATTCTGGCAGAGGCAAACATTACCATAACTGTCCCAAACATTGTGTGACTTTTTTCAACACACAAATTGTTGTGTCTGTTCGGCCCGGCGAAGCACAAGTTATAGTGCGCAAAATGCCCGCCCACAGGATTTGGGACAGCTACCATTACCCATCACCTTGTATAGCCACGCTGAATTTGCGCGTATAGCTCTCTATTAGTTTTATTATCGGGCTAATACAACAATAGACTTTAGCTGCGTTTTTAGCTATTTCGCGGATTTTACCTATGTTGTGGCACATGAATCTTTAAATTCTTCGTATTTTACCATGAAATTTAGCTATTTTTTCAATTTTTTGCAATTAAGAGACTTGACAGAGATTTAGACGGCTGATATAATTCAAGCATCATTGATATTTTTTGGCATACCTCGCAAGGATGGAGGGGCCATATCTAAGTTGTTTCCAAGGGAGTGACAGTTAATAAGGTGGCGGTTCGGCCCTACCCAATGCTGCCACCGGTAGGCTTGTTATGGGCAAGGTTTCTGCAGTCCGGCCTATTTAGGAACGGAGGCGACATACAGAAACCTATTTTTGGGCTTGGTTAGTACTACTTTTGGGCTATGTTTTTCATGGTAGTCAAAAGCCCGACTATTATCGGCCTGTAAGAATGCAACCTGAGGCGGAAAGGACTAACAGTGCAGGATGGGAGACCGAAAGAATTGGGCAAGGTTTCAACGTGGTTCATCTGGGTTTTGGCCGTCTTGCTCTTGGTATTGTCCGGTATAACCTATCGTCTTCTGGCATCTCACTTTGAGCTACTTTTTGATACTCCCATTTCGCTGCCTGTACCCCTGAGTGCTTTGCCAGCACAAATCGGCAATTGGGTGGGTACAGATCTGGCCATTCCCACTACTACTAAGGAATATATGGAGAAGAACTTCGCGGATGATTTTTTGACTCGACGATATATTAACGCTGCGACACAGGCCTGGGCCGATGTTTATATTGTATATTGCTCGTCCCGGCCGGGAGGAATACTTGGCCATCGGCCTCCGATATGCTTAACTGGGGCCGGCTGGATACATGACAGTAGCGAACCCTCGCAGTTCATCTCGCGAGCCGGCCGGCCAATATCTTGTTTGATACATCGCTTCCACAAACCCGCTCCGGCGTACGACCAGAAAGTTGTTCTGAACTTCTATATCCTGAACGGCCAGCTTACCGCTGATGAGAACGACTTTTCCGGCCCCTGGGGTCGAAGGCCCAATATTGCCGGTGACCCAGCCCGATACGTGGCGCAGGTTCAGATAAGCTCAGTTCTGGAGAATTCCATCCGAACGGCAGCAAAGGATATAACAGATTTAGTTCTGGATTATCTCCCAGACGAGAAGGGCAGAGTCATAGCAGCCGATTCGAAACAACTAACAACTAAAGACTAACAACTGTTGTTGTAACTGCTTGTTAGGACAAAAGTTACATTGATTTATTCAATGCAACCGACGGGGACGGAGTGTAAGTAAAGAAGAAGTCGCTTTATGAATCCGATCTGTTAACACTAAGAAATTTCTATCTGCACGCAAATTGAAGGAACCTTTCTGCTTGAAGAGGAAAATTTCCGCCATAGCCGACCAATTCCGCGGTGATAATCTTAAGGCACGGTGTGCGCGCAGCAGCCTTGTCCTTGGTATTGGCGTTGTAGTTGCAAAGGGATTGACTTTTGGCAGTAAGGTAATTCTGGCTCGCTTATTGGTTCCCCAGGAATTGGGATTGATGGTTCTCGTCTTAAGCATCACATCCCTGTTTCAGGTTCTCACAGAGATAGGAATAAAGCAATCAGTTATCCAGAACAAGAATGGCGCACGGCCGGAATACCTCAATATGGCTTGGTGGTTTCAAAGTCTGCGGGGAGTGGGACTTTATGTGGTAGCCTTTTTTGTAGCGCCCTTCTTGTGCCAGTTTTATTTTGCCAATAGGCCTGAAGTATTGGCCGTTCATACTACTGAAGAGTTATTGGCTTTGGTGCGTGTGGCTTTCCTTGCGATTCTCTTTTGGGGATTCATCAGTCCGCGGGTTTATGTACTGGAGAAGGAAATTCGGTTTGGCAAGAAAGTGGTTCTGACTCAGGGTAGTGCCATTATAGGGGCTATAGTTACTATTGTCCTGGCCTTTGTCATGCGAAATGTTTGGGCCTTAGTGATTGGCTTTGCCAGTATGGGCTTCGTGGAATGCCTGCTTTCCTATATTCTCTGTCCTTTTCGGCCCAGACTGAGTTTTGACTGGGAGAGTTTCCAACACATTTACAGATTTGCCCGTGGTATCTTTGGTTTGCCTGTTCTGACGTATATTGCTTTCAATATTGATGTGCTGGTGGCAGGCAAGCTTGTTTCAACTTCGTTGGTTGGCCTTTATGGCATGGCTTTGGCGCTGGCAGTTGCACCACGTGAACTCTTCACCCGAATAATAAGTCCGATTCTGCTACCAGCGTTTGCTGAAAAGCAGGATGACAGAAAGGCCCTTTGCAGAGCGGTATTGAAAATCACAAAAGTTACAGTATTATTTGCCATTCCTTTAGTGGTGCTGGCGGCAATGTGCAGCAAGACGGTATTGTCCATCGTTTATGGCGCACAGTATTCAGCGGTTGCGGTCCCGTTTAGTCTGTTATGTATTTATGCACTGCTCCTTATTATAGGAACAATACTTGGTAATCTCTTTTTCGGTATCGGACAGCCAGCAAAACATCGCACGTTTGTTGCTGTTCGTGTTTTGATCTTAGGTGTGCTGATATTTCCGGCCATAAAACTGTTTGGGCTTACGGGTGCTGCCACTACTTTGTTGCTGGCAAGCTTCATAGCACTTTGTGCGCAGGTTCTTGTCCTGCACAGGGTAATTGGGTTACGGGTTCGTGACTACGTAATGTCTTGGGTGCATGGGGCGGTCCTGGCAATTCCTGTATTGGCAGTCATTGTGGTTGTACGAGGTTTCATGCCGGACTCGCCCATGGTGCATTTAACAGTTGGGGTTTTGTCGTGCATTATCGTTTTTGGGCTTGGTCTGCTTTTGCCCAAGTTCCTCGATAAGCGGCAACGGCACGAGAGAGTAGGTGCTAAAGCCGTTGGACTTGTATGCGAGAAGGAAACAGAAAGTGCCTGAACATAGACGCTCAGAAACCAGACATAAGCCCAAAAGGATTGGCCTGCTCGGTGCATCCTTTGACACCGGTAACATGGGGGTTAGCGCTCTTGCTGAATCGGCGATTAAGTGTATCCTCCATCGATGGCCCGATGCTGAGGTAACACTGCTTGACTGCGACACTGGTCGTCTCGCAGATGAACATCGGCTCAAGATCGGTGATAAGGATTTATGCATAAGAGAGTTGCCTATTCGCTTTTGTAAGAACGTATTTCTTGAAAATCATTTTCTCGTACTGTGTTTGTACGCGTTGCTGTTCAAGGTGTTTCGCTGGGAGAAATTCAAGCGCTTCTGTGCACGGCGAAATGCAAGCCTGAGAAGTATAATTCAAATGGATTTGGTTGCTGACATTACCGGCGGTGACAGCTTCAGTGACATCTATGGTATGCGCAGGTTCGTATTGGGGTTCTTGCGTAAATGGCTTATGCTATTTTATGGTAAGCCATTAGTTATGCTTCCGCAAACTTATGGGCCGTTTAAAAGGTCGTTGGCAAAAACTATGGCCAAGTATATTCTAAGGAAATCAAAAGTTATCTACTCGAGGGACAAAAATAGCGTTGATTATGCAAAAATACTTTTAGGAAATCAGGATTCACACGGGAAAGTCCATTTTTGCCCGGATGTCGGTTTCATCTTGGACGCACGCAGACCCGAAAAAATGGATATTGGCATCCTTGAAGAGATAAGAAAAAAGGACACCATTGTTGTTGGCCTGAATGTCAGCGGGCTTTTGTTCAACGGCGGCTACAGTCGAAATAATATGTTTGGTCTGAAAACCGACTACCGTGAGCTAATTTACGCTGTTATCGAGATGCTCCTGAAGGATAAGAAGGTGGCTGTTTTGTTGATTCCCCATGTGTTTCCACCGGTGGGTTATGAAGTGGAAAGCGATCCTGATGCGTGTTTGAAGGTATATGAGCAGCTACATCAACAATACCCCGGGAGACTATTTCTGGTGAAGGGCGGGTACGACCAGGGTGAAATCAAATACATCATAGGTTTATGTGATTTTTTTATTGGTTCTCGGATGCATAGTTGCATCGCCGCCTTATCACAGTGCATACCGGCAGTTGGAATTGCCTATAGCAAGAAGTTCGAGGGCGTTTTTGAGAGTATTGGGCTGGGACATTGTGTGGCTGATGCTCGGAGTTTTAGTGAAAAAGAGGTACTCGAAAAGATCGAATATGTTTTTGAACGTAAGGAACAAATTCAAGAACATATGAAGCAAAGCATACCGCAAATAAACGAAGACATATTAAATATCTTCCATTTTTGATGGTGGAATATAGGCCACTTAATATTGTACTGTTAAATTCAAATATATTTTAATATTGCATGAAAGGGACGCGTTAGATGAGCATCATTGGTATATGCTGGGTAAGAAATAAGATGTTTAAAGGTCTCAAGTTCTTTCTTGCGAAACTTGGGTTGTATACATTCACTCGAGATACGTATCGTTATTTTTTGGGGAATGAGATGTGATTTTGATAAGATTATTAAAATCGAAAGGACTGAATTGTGTTTTGTAAGAGTGTAAATGCGAAATCCCAGTTGATAATGAAAATACTGGTAAATCTCCTATGTTGTTTTGTTCCGTCAAAAAAGTGGCGCAAGAAAATCAAACACCATCTGATAAGCATTAGAAACCGACGAAGAGAACTCTTGGATTATGGATGTACAATTGATGCCGATATTTTGACTACACCTAAAGGTGTCAAGATTGATGTATCAAAAAATTTAGATAACCCCTTATATCTTGTTATAGAGGTATTTCTCAGGAGTGAATACAATTTAAACATTACAAAAGAATCGGTTCTAATTGACGTGGGAATGAATAGGGCCGTTGCGTCTTTGCTTTTCGCCACCAATGAAAGCATAAAGAGAATATACGCATATGAGCCTTTTAGGCCAACCTTTGAATTGGCAAAGAAAAATCTTTTTCTAAATCCAAAGCTGAGTGAAAAAATAATTCCCCTTAACTTTGGACTTGGTAAAACAGAAGCAAAACTTGAGTTGCCTTACTCAGCTAGTGCGTCTGTCGGAATGAGTACAACTCACAATGTTTGCAAAGGCAGGCAAGATGTTGAAAAAGAAACCGTTTTTATCAAGGATGCGGCAAAAGAAATAATTGGTATTATAGAAAAAAACAAAAACAAACACATAATCGTTAAATGCGATTGCGAAGGGGCAGAGTTCGAGATTTTTGAAAGACTTAATGAAGAAAATATTATTAGCAAGATAGATGTAATCATGATGGAATATCATTTTGAAAAACCTGACAGGCTTATAAATATCTTTACTGAAAATGATTTTGCTGTTCAAGTAAAATCCGCCTATGGTAAATCAGAAATTGGGTATATATATGCCGTGAGAATGGGGAAAAAGTATTAATACGATTATATCTCTTTGTTTATGAAAGAACTGTACTACGAAAAGAATATTGATGATAACAAACGATAGTTACGATTATATCAAAATTTTCATAAACCAAACAGTAAAGTATGCTAAAGGTTTTATTCAACTTGGTAATGGTTTTAGAAGCTTTTCTTACAACGGCCTTCTTAAAGAAATAAGTTCGTTCAAAAGCAAGCGGATCAAAAAAAATTTACAAAAATAAAACTGACTTAGAATTGTAAAATACTAACTCACCCGATTTTGGCACTTTCTTTATTATCTGAACTATTTCCGGCCACAATATGAAGTTCCTTCTAATGCCGGTCTTCTTTCGGGGCAGTGTTGCCCTATTGTTTTCATAAAGTTGTAAGAATTTTTGTTTTTCCACAACTTTCGCTGCTTCGAACACTTAGGAAATGGTAATTGACATCATTTCTCAGATGGGAAATGCGTATTTTAACGTTGTCCTTAAAGAATCGTTCGAATTTTGTTTTCATGAATGGATTCCCAGCTCTCGAATCATCAAGTGGCTTGTAAGTGATGAGGTCCGGTCGTTACTCACTTACGATGATATCTATGTATGGTTGCTTGTGGAAACTGCGCGTTGATTTTGGGCTTGAAGATTATATCGGCGATGTTCGTCAGTGTAGTGAAGATGAACTACTGCGGATAGTTCGGACATCTTTCGAGAAGCGTGTACAAACCAGAGCACATTTAAATAAAGTAATACCAGAGGTCAAAGCAGAAATCTTGGAAATGCTGTAAGAAAGAGAAATTGTTGCAAGATGATAATGGAGTTCATCAGTCTAAGGCATATTCTTGTGAAAGGTGAGGTGTTTATGGATTGGTCTGTTATTGTTGCGGTGCATAATGACGAGGCTGTGCTAAATAGCACATTACTTCGATCACCGGTTATAAAGGGAGGGCGCCGGGTCCTTTGTCAAAGGAACTACCCGAGCGTGGCCAGAGCGTACAATGCCGCCATCCGCGACTGTCCAGACGACATCCTCGTTTTCACGCATCCGGATGTGTATCTGCCGGGGAATTGGTGTGCGGCTTTTGAGAGGTCTTTGGACTGGCTAAGCCGGAACGACCCCCAGTGGGGCGTGTTGGGGCTCTTCGGGATTTCTCGGGATGGCTCTGGACTTGGGTTTGCCTATTCGACGGGAATAGGGGGGTTTATCGGTGTCCCTTTCGCCGAACCTTGCGAGGTGCGCACGCTGGACGAATTCGTCTTCATTGTGCGGCGGAGCAGCGGACTGACATTCGACGAGAAAATCCCCGGCGCTCAGAGCCAGCTATGCACAACCGACCTCTGCTTGGAATCCGAGCGCAGGAAACTGAGATCATACGTGCTGCCATGCTTGGCCCTGCACAACAGTAATCGTTGGAACTACATGCCACTTGGATTCTGGAAGAGCTACCTCTATATGCGGAACAAGTGGCGCGCGGCACTTCCGGCCCAAGCGACTTACACCAATATCACCGTCGGTTGTCTGCCGATGATTAGGAACACCTTGAGAAACGTTCTCGGGTCGAAGCCCTGGAAGCATCGAGTGGTCACCAGAGTCTCCGACCCTGAAGCGCTATATGAACAGGTGAGGGCGAATCTGATTTCTGCGATTAGCTAGAGCCTGTCCGGTCTGGCGAAATTTGATTTGTAATCATAATGAGATTAGAACTGTTTGCCTTCAAAAAAAGCTAGTATCTGCAACCACTGGCATAGCCGGTGGATAATTATCGATTTAGACGACTTCACATATCCATATGATGAAAATGAAAGTGGGAGAGAAATTCACACGAATTGACCAGGTAGTTGCTTGGCGGCTTTGTACGGGCTGTGGAGCATGTGTACCAGCTTGTCCCCAGCACGCGATCAGCCTCGTTAATATACCAGACCAGGGCATTAGACCGATGATAGATAAATCAAAATGTGAGCAGTGTGGCGAATGTGTTAACGTATGCCCTGGAATCGAACTTTCACATCAATCTTTCAATAGCCAAACAATACCTGGATTGCGTCAGGCGTGGGGGCCTGTGCTGGAGGTGTGGGAGGGTTATGCGACTGATTCTGAAATCCGCTATAAAGGCTCTTCCGGTGGGGCAGCTACAGCGCTGGCGTTATTTTGCCTGGAGAAGGAGAACTTCTCCGGTGTGCTGCATATTGGCGCGAGCCCCAAGACTCCTTTGATAAATGTTCCGGTTTTCAGTCGGAACAGAGCCGACCTGTTGGCATGTACCGGTTCGCGATATGCGCCTGCAGCACCATGTGAAAAGTTGAGATGGATTGAAGAGTCGGACTCACCTTGCGTATTCATTGGCAAACCTTGTGACGTTGTTGCACTGCGTAAATCACAGGCAGTTAATCCGATGCTTGATAATAAGGTCGCTTTAGCTATTAGTATTTTTTGTGCGGGGACTCCAACCACCAAGGGAACCTACGATCTGCTTGAAGCCCTTGGAGTTAGACCCGACCAAGTCAAGTGTCTCAGGTATCGTGGCTGCGGATGGCCCGGCATTACAACGGCAGACATTAAAGGTGGTAATGGTCAGGAATACCAGATGAGCTATGAGGAATCCTGGGGTGGTATCTTGAGCAAGTACGCTCAATTGAGATGCCGGATATGTCCCGATTCAACGGGCGAGTTCGCGGATATTTCTTGTGGAGATCCGTGGTACCTCGAAATCGAGCCTGATGAGCCGGGACAGTCGCTGGTGTTAGTCAGGACAGAGCGAGGGCAGAGAATGCTGCGCAGGGCAATGGAAGCAGGATATGTCAAACTGGAAAGGGCGAAGCCGGAGGTGCTGGCAGCATCACAGAAGGCCCTGCTCAACAAAAGACGCAACCTTTGGGGACGATTACTTGCGATGCGTATAACGCTAATACCTGTACCGCATTTTGAAGGATTTTTACTATTCTCCAACTGGAGAGACTTATCGGTGAGTGAAAAAACTCGTTCGATTGCCGGCACCCTTAAACGTATTGTCCAGCGGAGATGGACCAAACCCTTCAGTCTTTTGCAAACAGAGTAAATGGATATTCTTACTTTATTAGTCGCAGCGGTAGGCTGCTTCCATCTGTTAGGCCAGTTTACTGGATGGCCGTATATGTCATATCGGCCATATCGTATCCTTCCACCATGAGACTTTTACTGTAATAGTGTGGCCGGTATTGTCTTTTCAGGATTATTAAATAGGAGAACCTGATTAACTTGAGCATATTGGTATGTGATAAAACGCTGTACACTCGCTGGGCGGGTTTAAATGGACCATTCCAGTTAGGACGAACCAATATGAGGATTGTATATGGTTAGGGATATTCTTATTAAGCTCATTAGGTTCTCATGTCGTTTTTATCCATTTGTAAGTGGACAACATCGGGCGTCAAATTGTACGATCGTCAAAAACATTTGTCGTGGTAAGGGTATCAAGCTGTGCAAGCTGCCTTGTGGCTCCCTGATTTACGCGGACTTGGACGATTCTGATGGACGATCAGTTTTCTTTATGGGCTATAATGACTCCAAAGTTAGCCGGATAATTGAGCGGGTCGTCCGCGAGGGTGATACAGTCATTGACATCGGAGCAAATCATGGTGAGCACACTATCACTTGCTCCCAATTAGTTGGTGAGAGGGGATTTGTTCATGCCATTGAGCCTAATCCAAAATTGGCCGAAATGATTCGTAAGTCTCTTAAAGCTAACAATATTACAAATGCTAAAGTCCACGAGCTTGCTTTGTCCGATAAGGATGGAAAATCTTGGTTTTATGTGAACGCGCAAATCTCTGGAACTGGATCTTTAGAGAAGAACAACCGTCCGAACACGCAGAGAATAGTCGTCGACGTTCGAAGGGGAGATTCTTTTTTCGCAGAACTCCCTATAGAGAAAGTCCGTTTAATGGTAATAGACGTCGAAGGCCATGAGCAAGCACTATTTACTGGTGCCAAAGAGTTTCTCCAGAATGTCCAGCCCGAGGTGATATTGTTTGAATCTTTAGAACTGAATGCTGTATTTTGGGACCGTTCGATAGTGAAGACTATTAAGTCATTTGGGGAGTATGTGTTCTACGAAATTCCCAAAACATATATGCGAGTAAGGGTTAACTCTATTAATCTCCGAAAACCCAAGACGTCTGGTCACGATTTTTTAGCTATTCACACGAACTGTCTCGACGAACTTACAGCACTTCTACCAATAACAGAGAACTATTAGAACAAGACGTTAAAAGCCACATCTTCGGAGACGACTCTTTGTTATGCGTATTATGCGAATTCCGGTGCCGCATTTCGAGGGATTTTATTTGTTTTCCAACTGGCGAGACTTATCTGTGAGTGAAAAAACTCGTTCGATTGCCGGGACGTTTAAGCGGATTATCCAGCGGAGGTGGACTAAACCTTCGAAACCTTGTGGGACAGAATAGATGGAAGCTGTTACTTTATTAATTGCAGCAGCAGCAAGCGCACTGATATTTTTCCTCTCACCTATTTACGGGCTTGTTGTGTATATGGCCGCGCTGATCTGGTATCCACAGAATTTGGGAGTCGAACTGGGACCAGCTGCTTTTTCAGTCAGCAGGATAGTTATCTTACCTCTTTATCTAAGTATTTTCCTTAAGAAAGATTCTCTGAAACAGTTCCAGCTTATATGGCTTGACAAACTTGTAATCATATACTTTGCAGCACGGATTTTAAGTGGGGCTACAACAACTCCAGATATAATGAAGCTTATTGAATATAACTCAGGGGTGTTCTTCGATAGGGCGTTACCATATTTTGCTGTGCGGATAATAATTACAAACAAGGAGCAGTATCTCCTATTCCTGAAGTGGGTTTTGTGGCTCTGTGCTCCTTTGGCAATACTCGCTTTTTATGAGTGCTTAACGGCACACAATCTGGTTGCTTTCGGCCGGGTAGACATGGTCTATTCTGGACACCGGTGGGGGGGCTACAGAGCACGGGCCACATTTGGTCACCCAATTTATCTCGGAGTTTTCTTTGCGATGGTTGGGGCTATCTGCACCGGCTTACTGAAGAACATAAAAAAAGGCAGATTATTCTATATGATCGGGATTGCTTTAACAGGTCTGGGTGTATTTTCATCGTTGTCCAGTGGTGGTTTGTTTGCTATGGCTTCAGCCATCTTGTTTATCGCCTTTTATCGATTCAGGCGTTACTGGAAATCAGCTATCATAGGGATAATACTAATGTGCGGTGTTGTAGAAATAATAAGTAACAGACACTTTTACGATGTCGTCGACCGTTTTGCCTTTAACGCGGCCACCGGCTGGTACCGTACCCGACTGTTTGAAGTAGCACTTTTTGAAGGGGGAATGTCCGGACACTTGTTGACCGGTTATGGAATGGCTGATCCGATGTGGTGTGACAAGATCGACGGTAGGGACCACACCGATATGGTCAATCAGTACCTCCTGATCCTGTGCCGTTTTGGTCTCGTCGGTTTTGTGCCTTTCCTATTGATAACGTGGACTGCTATTAAGCATTTGTTTAAGGGCTTTTGGAAGATAAGTGCCGAAACTGACAGTTGGCTTGTGTGGTGCCTGGCTGCTGGTTTGTTTAGTGTGCTTTTCGCTTTCAATTCTGTTTCCTTGTTTGGCCAACCTATAAATCTATTCTATATGATTTTGGGGCTTTGTGTTGCTTTGCCGGCGGAACTTGCTGAAAGAGCCCCATTTTGTCTCGTTTGATATATTTTGAGGTCCTTGTGCAAATATTCGGAGTTGAAATGATGGATTACGATGTTGTTGTCGCGACGCGCAACCGTCCGGAAGCGCTGAGGTTGTCGATCCCATTGATTTTGGGCCAAGGGCGTCCCCCACACCAATTGATTATTGTTGATGCCAGCGATGATCACGAACAAACGCGTCAATCTGTGATTAGGGCGGTAGGAGATTCACCGGTTAAACTTGAGATATTGTATTCGCGGCAGCCCAATATTGCTTTGCAGCGAAACATGGGAATTGACTGTGTTAAATCCCCAGTGGTTATGTTCACTGATGACGATGTTTTTTGGTGGCAGGGAGTTGGAGAGGCAATTATGCGAGTTTATGAGCGGGATAGAAATGGCCACATTGGTGGCGTGTGTGGCGTTCTTGCCACAGACCCCCCACCGGAGGCACAACTGTTTGTGGGGTCTGTGTATAAGATGAGGTTAACTGACTGCATCCGCCAGAGGATTGAGTTCCGGTATAACAAGTTCGTGTATCGGTTTTGTCCCGACCCTTTTTGGATTCATGGCCGGTCACGATGGAATGTGCAGCCGGTGCCAGATTGGTTGCCCAAGGAGAATGCTGTTCTCGTTGAGTACATGGGTGGTGCTCGTATGTCATTTAGAACTGAGGCTATTCGAAGCCGTGGTTTCGATGAAGACTTAGGAGCTTACCTTGGATATTCGAAATCTGAAGATACCGAAGCCAGTTTCTATGTGATGCAGAAGCGGTTAATTGTTGGGGTACATGATGCCAAGCTGTACCACCATAAGTTCCCTGGTCAGCGTGCAGAAAGCTTTGACCTTGGGTTCATATCTCTATTCAACCCTGCGTATATAGTATGTCGCTATTCACCAAATGGCTCGGCAGCACGTGAAGCTGTTAAACAATTTTCCATCTTCAAACTGATGCAATACGTATTGCGCATGCACACGAAATTCGGGCGTGACCGAGTGCGAGGGGCTATGCTTGCAATCCGGTTGATGAAGATACTGTTAAATACGCCCCCCGCTCGCTTGCGGGAGCGTTATTTGGAGCTATGCGAAAACGCGTTGCAAGGCCATGAGAGCAGGTGAAAAATCGTGGTTTCCCGTGAAAAGATGGCGACAAATATTTGCATGTGAAGACCCAAGGCAATGTGACAATAGCATTAAACTTGGTCGGTAACTGTCAATTGTGAACTTAGCTATGATTAGAACTTTTATCGTTGCGAAAGTCCGTCGGGTACGCGCTATTTTGTGGCGTGTTCGCCGTAAGTGCGACAAGATGGTAGTACATACCGTTTTGCCTCTGCTGAAGAAGGCGCAATGTGGTGAGCTTAAGCTTGAACGACTTGGTTCTGATTATGGCGGCTGGACAGTGCCGGTTGACCTTTTGAACGAACGGTCTGTATGTTATTGTGTTGGCGTCGGGATTGATGCGAGTTTCGATTTTGCGCTTGCCGATCAGTTCAAATGCAAGGTGTTTTCATTTGATCCTACTCCCAAAGCCATCGCATACATGGAATCCGAGCAGTATGACCGGGACCGTTTGAAGTTTATCCCGATAGGCGTGTGGAATGAGGATACGCAATTGCGTTTCTATTCACCAGCTAATCCACAAGAGACATCGCATTCGGTATTTGATCTGCACGGAACGGGCAAACATTTTACGGCAGAGTGCCGAAAGCTCTCCACAATCATGCATGATTTAGGACATAATCACATCGATCTGCTAAAGCTCGACATTGAAGGAGCTTGGCGCAACGTTATTAAGAACATCGCGGAAGAACGCATAAATATCTCAATACTGTGCGTGGAGCTCGATTCACCCACTTCGCTGGCTCGGGTACTACAAGTAGTCCGTATGCTTGGAGGTATTGGTTTTGTACTGGTACATTTCGAGAAGGATAATTATCTGTTCGTTAAGAAAGCTTTACTTTAGCAGCCACTGAAACATCAACGATATCCGTGAGAACAATTAACGATGAGTAGTAACGATAAGAATGTTGCTAAGTATTTAGTTGTCAAGGCCAAAGGCGGGATGGGCAATCGCATGCTCTGCGCCATTACTGGGATTATTTACGGCCAGCTTACCGGCAGAATGACAGTTATCGACTGGCGTGATGCAGGCTATTCCAACGACCGCAGTAACACCTTTTCTCGTTTTTTCGATTGCCATTGTATCTATCCCGAAACGGTTTTTCCCGCAATGGCTACTATTCGACCGGCCGTGTGGAAAAATAACCTGGATAAATCGATGAGTGAGATGATTTCCAGATTCGATCCAAAAAAGCACAGCAGCCTGCGTATTCACCGCAAATATTCTGTTGATATTCGCAGACTGGATTACGATGAAGATATTGTTGTATTCTGGTACTATACCGGGCGAATAAGGGCGATAGAAAGGCATTTGCGTAATCGGCAGAATAGTCTCGCGGGGCTTGATACGAATGAAATAATCCGCAAAGTGCTTCTGGAGGAGATGAAGCTCAGTGATGAGGTACGCCAGCATCTTGATGATTATAAATCTGCAAACTGGCCAGACAAAGTGATTGGTGTGCATATTCGTCATACGGACCTGCGTACGAATCTCCTCCGATACGAGCGTCCATTGCGAAAGTTTCTGCGACGTTCACCCAAAGCACACATATTTCTTGCAACCGACAACCTCCAAGTTAATGAAGACTATCACAAGCGATTCAAAAACGTTTTTTCAATCCCAAAGTGGTTCCCAGAGAGTATGGCTTCTATGCATCAGAACGTCAATTGTCCGGATAAGGTTGCCAACGGCATTGAAGCGCTGGTAGATATGTACCTTTTGGCAGATTGCGATTATCTGATTTATCCTGGCAGCTCAACTTTTTCATGTGTTTCCCGGTTGTTATCAAACAAGCCACCGGAAAAAGTTGTCGATATTGAACGCTTCAACCCAAAGGTGCGATTGAAGAAGTTAATTCGCGAATTGGTGGCGTGATAGATATTAGATCGGAGTCGGAAATATTGTAGGCATAGTTGTCTTAGTAAGTGTATTTGGTGCTGTTTTTCTTTATCTTGGAGTGCCATGGATTTGGGGGAGGTACAACAGGGCATTGCTTAAGCGCAAAGCTATTAAGTCCAACGCTCTTGTTTTGACTTTAGACGATGGCCCAGGGGACCGTCTTACTCCAGCCATTTTGGGAATACTGAATGAATATAATGCAAAAGCCACATTCTTTTTACTTGGCAGGAACATAGTGGGGCGTGAGGCTATAGTCAGGCAAATCTCTGCGGCTGGACACGAGATATGTTCTCATGGCTATGACCATTTGAATTATTGGAAAGTATCACCTTTTCGTGCTATCTCTGATATCAAGCGCGGTTGGGAGACTATCGACAATGTGTTAGAAAAAAAACGGCGTATGTATCCATTTCGCCCGCCCGGTGGAAGGCTTAATCTGTTTTGTTTGTTGTATCTTTGGATTCATAAGACTCCAATTTTCTACTGGACACTCGTTTCTGGTGACACGTGGCCTGTAGGCAAACGAGACAGCCAGCGCGCAGCTTTATTAGCTGGCAAAACAGGCGGAGCAGTGATATTGGCTCATGATTTTGATCGGACTAACGATAGTGTGGACAGAATGGTGCTTGACTGCGTCAGCTTATCTGTATTGACAGCCAAAGAGAAGGGGATGAAAGTAATGACTTTATCAGAACTTGTGATGCGTAATCGGGAGATTTGATTGGACGTGTCAACAGTCATAGTTAACTGGAATACCTGCGATATTCTTCGTGATTGCCTTGCATCCCTTTATGCAAACACCAGAGACGTTGAATTCGAAGTCATCGTGATTGACAATGCCTCATCTGATGGTTCTGTTGATATGGTAAAGTCAGAATTTCCTCAGGTGAAAATCATAGCGAATGCTGAAAACCGCGGTTTTGCTGCAGCTAACAATCAAGGAATAGCGGCCACGGAGGGGCGATATGTGTTGTTGCTCAACAGTGACACTGTAGTATTAGATGGTGCTATTGATAAGGTGGTTGCTTTTGCAGATACCTATCCGAAAGCTGGAATTACAGGCTGCCGTGTGTTGAATGAGGATAAGACATTGCAGCTAAGCTGTTTCATGTTTCCTTCTGTATTGAATGTGTTTCTTTTAACTACTTATTTGTATAAGCTGTTCCCGAAGAGCAAATTTTTTGGCCGTTCACGCATGACTTGGTGGGATGGGAGCGACATAAGAGAGGTAGATGTTGTTACTGGCTGTTTTATGCTCGTCCGACAGGAAGCTATCAAGCAAGTTGGCATGATGGATGAAGGTTTTTTCATGTACTGGGAGGAGACTGACTGGTGTTACCGTTTCAAGCAGGCTGGATGGAAGGTGATGTTCACGCCGGATGCCCAGATTATTCATATCGGTGGGGTCAGCAGCAAACAGGTAAAACCCAAAATGGTATGGCACTGGCGAAAGAGCATGTTGCTCTTTTTTAAAAAGCATAAGAGCCTATTGGCATATTTATCAGTATGGATTCTTATAGCTCTGTTTTTTCTCACAAGGGTTCCATATTGGCGGCTCAGAGGGATTGTCTCAAAACATGACAAACGTAGTTTGCTTTGGTGGTGAGGATTGGTGGTATCATAACCGTGGGCATGTAGATATGCAGTTAATGCGGCGGTTTGCCAAGTGGGGTACGGTCCTCTATGTCAATTCGATTGTTATGCAAAAACCCAGTTTCAAAAAAGCAACCGCTGGGGGTAAGAGTTTTTCCGAGAAGTTAGCTCGGAAAACGAGAAGTATACTCCGAGGTTTGCGGAAGAGCGACGCTGGTTTCTGGGTTTATAGTCCATTTTCATTACCGGTGCATCATATTGGGCCGTTAAGGAAGCTCAATGAGGTTATTCTGCGATTGCAACTGCGGTTTGTAGCGAGGAAACTCGGTATTCGGAATCCTGTAATCTGGGTCGCGTGTCCCGCGGCTTGTGATGTAGCTTTAAGGATAAAGAAGACAAAACTCGTCTATCAGCGGACCGATCGGTATGAAGAATATCCCAACGTTGATACTGAAACCATCAGGCGATACGATCGTAAGTTAAAAGCTAATGCTGATTTAACAGTATTCGTTAACAGCACTTTATATGATGAAGAGTCGGATCAATGCAGAAAGGCAATTTATCTCGACCATGGTGTGGATTTTGATATGTTTTCGACGGCGGAGAACAGCGAAGAAGTCCCCAATGATATAAGAGACATAAAGAAGCCAATCGTGGGCTTTTTCGGAGGAATTGATGACCATACTTCAGATATTGGTTTTATCGAAAATGTAGTAGATCTGCTGCCCCACGTGTCATTTGTTTTTGTTGGAGAGGCTTCCTCAAACATAACCGACCTGCAGAAGAGGGAGAATGTTTGGCTTTTGGGACAAAAACCTTACGAACAGATTCCCCATTACGGCAAATGTTTCGATGTGGCGATTATGCCATGGCGACAGAACCGGTGGATCGAGGCTTGCAATCCAATAAAGCTGAAAGAATACCTGGCTTTAGGTAAACCCATAGTTAGCACGCCGTTTGCAGAATTGCAAAAGTATCGGGATGTCATTTACGAAGCTACAACGCCGGAAGAGTTTGCTGATTGTATAAAGAAAGCCCTGGCAGAAGACAATCCTGAGCGAGTTGCTGCAAGGCGTAGCAAGGTGAAAGATGCTTCCTGGGAGAGCAAGGCTGAGCAGGTGATGAATGAGCTCTTTGGAAATCTTTGTGGCAACTGATGGTTAAGAACAAGAAAAAACTGCGAGTTTGTCTGGTTGCTTCAGCGGGAGGGCATTTATCTCAATTGCTTAGGTTGGCAGATACCTGGAAAGGGTATGAAGCAGTTTACGTCACCACTACAGAGGTAATGCAAAATAAGCTTAGCAAGTACGGCAAGGTTTACATAGTGGGCGAGTGTAATCGTCAACATCCATTGCGGGTGATAAAGGTTTTATTGTGGTGTATTAGGGCAGTGCTCAAAGAAAGACCTGATGTGTTGATAAGCACAGGCGCGGCTGTGGGCTGCATTATGTGTTTTTTCGGCAAGCTATTAGGTGCGAAAGTTGCTTGGATTGACAGTATTACTAATGTGGAGCGGATATCGCTGTCAGGGAGAATGGTTCGGCACATAGCTGATTTATTCCTTGTTCAGTGGTCTGAACTCGCCGAACAATATAGTAATGTTGAATACGTAGGCACAGTGATATGATTTTTCTAACCGTTGGGACACAGTTTCCATTCGACCGTCTTGTCAAGGCCGTTGATGAATTAGTGGGGCGAAATGGTTTTGATGAACAGATTTTTGCTCAGATCGGGGATAGTTCATATCAGCCGCAAAACTTTAAAGCAATCCCATTATTAGAAAAGAAAGTATTTGATAAACATATATCTGAGGCATCCTGCATAGTCAGTCATGCTGGGATTGGCACAATAACAATGGCCTTGGATTGCGAAAAGCCAATCCTTGTTATGCCGAGGTTAAAAAAATATGGTGAAGTTGTGAACGACCACCAGGTAGCCATTGCTAAAAGGTTCGAAGAACTTGGCCATATATTAGTCGCATATACAGAAGAACAATTGCCGGATAAGCTCAAGCAGTTAAAATCTTTCATCCCCCGGAAAAGAAAAGCCAACCCCGATGCAGTCGCTAATAGGATTCGTCAATTTCTAAACAATTTAAGCGAATCTCGTAAAGGTTAGATGTGGTGCTAATAGCGAAGAAAAAAATGCGCAGCAAGCAGATTATTAAAGCTATTATACTCGCGGGGAGCCGTGACTTCGGGCGGTGTCCACTGGCGTCGCGTTTACCTACAGCGTTATGGCCGGTGGTGGGAAAACCTGTCTTAGGCTGTCTGCTAACATCTTTAGCCGATCAGGGTATAAAACAGGCGGTAATCTGCTACAATAGTGATGGTTCATTGCTGGTAGATTCGATTCACGCTAATAATCGTTTGGAATTGAAATTCTTAGACGAACCGCTGCCGGTCGGTACTGCAGGGTGTATTCGCGAGGCTGCCAGCGGCGAAACAGACGAATTACTCCTGGTATTACCTGCCAGTATGATATGTCCCCCGAAAATCAATGTGCTGATAAGCGCTCACCACAAGGGCCAGTCAGACTTGACTGTGATGTTTAATCCGGCCAATAGAAACAGCAAGCTGATGGGAGAAGCAACAGGAATCTATATTTGTGAAACCAGCGTCTTAGAACACATCCCAAAAGAAGGCTACTTTGATATCAAGGAGGGCCTAATTCCTGCAATGCTCCTCGACGGGAAAACTGTTCATACGGCGGTATTGCCAGATCATGTTGGAAATTTTCGAGATTGGCGAGGATACCTGTACGCCATCGCCAATTACCTTGAGAATACCCCAAAACTGGACACGGATTTAAGACTCAGCAAGCGTAACAACTCACAAGCCGTATGGATGGCAGCTAACTCGATGGTGGACCCGGCTGCGCGAATTTTCGGGCCGGTCGTTATTATGGATGGAGTTCGCATTTCCGAGGGTGCAGTAATTTTTGGGCCAACCATACTCGGACGCGATGTTGATATTGGCAAGGATACTGTTGTGGTAAATAGCGTGCTTTGGGACGGCGCACAAGTGGGCCCAAATTGTGAAATTCAACGATGCCTAATTGACTACCATGCCGTTGTGCAAGCTAACAGCGTTGTGGAAGAAAAGTCCATATCATTCAAGCCGGAGGGAATGTTGGAGAGTTTGGTTGGCAGCACATTAAAGGTTGCGAAAAATAACGCGAACAGATTCCAGCACGTATTGCAACCGCAGCTCGGTAAACTTAACAGCAAATTGCCGGATTGGGTACAAGTGCACAGGAGAAAAATCGTCCCCTGGTTTGCAGCCAGCCTTGTTTTAATTGCTTTTCTATGGTCTTACTGGCCCGGTCTTATAAACCTCTGGAATGTATGGCAGAGAAGCGATGAATACTCCAGCGGTCTTTTGGTTCCTTTCCTGGCTGTCTATATCTTATGGTCGAGGCGACACGATATTGCTCAGTGCCGCATAAGGCCTTCCATTATTTGGGGTCTGTTTGCTTTCTTAGCAGCGCAGGGCCTCAGGCTATTCGGACTGTATGATATGTATGGGTCAGCAGAAAACTTGTCTGTTGCTCTTAGTATTGCTGCATTGGTGCTGCTTCTGTTTGGCTGGCAATTTTTTCGAAAAGTATCTACGGTATTACTGTTCCTGTGCTTAATGCTGCCCTGGCCCACCCGGATCCAGGCCGCTGTGGCGCTGCCTCTACAGCGCTGGGCCACTTCATCGGCCGTATTTTGCCTGGAAGTGATGGGCTATGAGGTCATACAGGAAGGCAATATTATCCATATCGGCCAAGCAACCGTCGCAGTCGCCGAGGCGTGCAACGGCTTGAGAATGGTCACCGCCTTCTTCGTGATTAGCGGCTTGGTTGTCCTGCTGGTCAGGCGAGAATGGTGGGAAAAGCTTATAGTCCTGGCATCAAGCCTGCCCGTTGCTCTACTTTGTAACACAGTGCGATTAACAATCACAGCACTTGCTTTTACAGTGCTCAGCGGCGAGCATTGGGAGAAAATATTCCACGACTTTGGGGGCTATGCAATGATGCCATTGGCCCTTGCAGCGGTAGTTGCTGAGCTTTGGCTTTTAGCAAAACTTACTACGCTTCCGATGAAGGAAGAAGCAATAATAATCGCACGGCAAAAACGGTGAGGAACCCCAAACGCAAAAGGCGTGTTTGGGAGCGTTCCCATTTTGTGAAAGATTGCAAAATGGGGCCCGAACTATACTTAACATTACAAACCACAAATGGAGGAAAACCAAAAAATGAGCGATTTAGAAAAATATAATGGTCAGGTAATTGAACATAGGCCTGCTAATTTTGAGATGCCACCTGAATCTGACAGTCATTCCACATCCAATTTGATTAAGGGCGTACTTCGCCGCTGGTACATTGTGCTGCTGATATTCTTCGTAATGTGCGCAATTGGAATCCCTGCAATATGGCTTTCGATCAAGCCTCTGTATAGTGTAACCGGCGCAATAAGGGTTGCTCCTATCCTGGAAAACATCGTGACTGGCGAAGAGGAGAAATTTGGAGGAACATCAACTTATCAAAGCTTTATGTACACTCAGGCGGAAATGATCACCAGCAGTCGGGTGGTGCAAAGAGTAGCAACCGATTTAGCAGACAAAAACCTGGCCTACTTTGAAAATGAGCCCACAGGGCTTGTCACAAAACTAAAACAGACACTAAAGAACACCAGGGCAAAGCCCGAGCCGGCAAGCATATTGAAACAGGCGATATCCAATGGCATCATCAGTGCCGCCCCTGGTCGCCGTACCGAGCTAATAAAGGTAACTATGAAAAGTACAAACTCAGAAGAAGCGAAGCGGATTGTAGATGCCTTTATTATCGCCTATACGGATGTCGAAGTTGCCAGTTCCACTGAGGATGAAGGGCAAAAACTGAGTTTCCTGGAAGATGAGCACAAGGCGCTGGCTATAAGATTAAAAGACCAGCGTGAAAAAATCAACGCCTTGGCACAAGAGTTTGGGTCTAAATCGTCGGCCACCCTGGACAAACGTCAAGAAATAAAGTTGGAACGTATTGGAATGCTGCTCAACGCAGTAACCAAACAGGAGGTAAGTAGAATTCACCTGGAAACCCAGGTGGACGTACTCAAAGAGAGGTTAGAATCACCCGATGCAAATACACAAGAACAAACCACTGAGCAGGAGGAATTGGCAACTGAAACGCAACAGCCCGTAGACCAGAATGACCCGGCACGCCGTGGGTATATAAATGCCGACCCAACCCTCAATACGTTCATAGCAAATCTCACACAGTTAGAACAGGATCTTATAGTTGCCAAACAAAGATTAGCACCTACAAATCTGGAACTTGAGAACAAAGCTGATGTGATAAAAACATTGAAAGAACGTATTGAGCAGCGTAAGACGGAAGTGGGTGGAATGTATGACGGTTTCATGGCTAAAAAAATTACTGAGGCAGAAAAGGAAAAGCTGCTTAACGCAAAAAACGAACTGGCTAATGCACAGGCTGAGTTGGAACTAACAAGGGCGTTAGAACAGCGGTTTAATTATATACTCGCTCAGGAGGATACTGAGACCATTGATATGGGTCGTCTGCAACTGGATATGGAGGAATTGCAGGATGAGATGTCTTTCACCAAAGAAACGTATGAGAGAATCGGCCGGCGCATCGATGAATTGAAAATGGAACGAAAGCGTCGTGCAAGGATTTCCATCGCTTATAATGCCGACCTTGCTCACACCCGGGATAAGCGAGTAAAATACTCAGCGGCTCTGGTCTTTGGCGCAATGGCTTGCGGAATGCTGTTAGCTTTCCTGAGAGACAGGGCGGACCTTCGCTTGCGTACACCTGACGATGTGGTCAGACGCATCGGTATCCGAATAATCGGGACTACCACCAGTTCAGACACCATCAAAAGAGCTCTTCTCCCAAGACAGATAGCTGGAGACTACCAGACTATTCGTGCGAACTTACGGCTGCTTAATGGCGACAAAATGCCTAAAAAGCTGGTTGTTACAAGCCCGGGGATGCAAGAAGGCAAAACTACTTTTGCCATTAACCTGGCAACAAGCATGGCCAGGTCCGGGAAAAAGGTTCTGCTGATAGATGGTGACTTGAGAAAACCTGATATTGCGCACTTATTGAATCTTCCCAGGGGTTCAAGGGGCCTGCAAGATATGCTCTTCGGAAGAAAATTTGACCAGGTCGTTTGCTCTATGCCTTCAACTGGCCTGGATGTGCTGGCGGCGGATTCTCACAACAGGGGCGATGCCTACGAACTATTAGCTTTACCTCTGACGGCTCAGTACATAAATACAATCAGCGAAAAGTACGACCACGTGATTATTGATAGTCCTCCTGTGCTGGCCTTTCCTGACGCTTTGATGTGGGCCAAGATTGCAGATGCGGTCATATTGGTCAGCTTCGCCGGTCAAACTACCGCTCCGGACCTTAGAGAGGCGAGCGAAAAACTTGCCCAAATAAATGTAAATGTACTTGGCACCGTTCTAAGTAACGTCGAGGCTGGTCACAGTTACTACCGTTATGGTCACAATTATTACGCACAGAATGCCCGCTCGAGGAAAAATGCCAAGCGAGCCGCCGCAAAGCTGCTGCTGCCTATGCAGAGTCAGAAAGATAATATCAGTGATTCCGACTCCTAAAGAAAATTAACCTGCCAAAGATTGTTGATGTGACATTAGTTCTTCATCCACCCAAGTTTTCAATTTATCTATGAACCTGATTATCATACGCAAAAACAAGAACTCCACAGCCGGTGGCGGTAATGACCTGCTTCGGTTTGCTATTTCCAGCGAGCCTATCGGCGACGTTATTCTCGATGGATTAAGCAAAAATTTATGCTTGGACGGCGATACAAATGCTGTGGTCGCCATTCCAGAGAGATGGAGCATTGAAATCCGCGCAGCGACACCAAAGATGATAGCTTATACAAAAAACGTCTCAATCTGCTCTGAGCTCCTGCGGAAAACCAGACGGAACTCATGGCTAATTGTTTCCAATGGGCGATTCGTTACGCAGATTAATAGCGAATTCCTCTATAAGGTAATGGCCGGCATCCAGGCAGATGTGGTGGTGGTTAATGTTGAACCTGAATTGCTGGGCAAACGAGATAAAGTGCGATTGACAGCCCAGGGCGAGGTAGCAGGTTTCCGGCGGCTGTACTGTGATTCTGCCGAACCAGCGCCCATTCCTACTGATTGGCCTCATCATATCTTTGTTAAAACTAATGTTCTTGACCAGGTCTTGGCGGACCACGATTTGACTCAATCTTTTTCCGCTCTTCTAAAAAGGTGTCGGTCGAATGCATTAACGCTGCGAGCGATTAGTGTTGGGGGCACTGTATTGGATTTAGAAACAGAGCAGGGTTTGCTTAGCTTCCTTGCAACCAGGCTCAACTTTTCGGTGCAGAATCATCGTAATGCAAACAATAAATCTCGGAAGGAAATCCCGGATAAAGACAGTATCACAATATCTGATAGCGCAAGATTGTTTGGTGAGGTATTGCTTGGGCGAAACGTTAGTATAAGTCAAAACGCAATTATAGTAGGCCCAACCATTATTGGTAATAACGTTAAAATTGGCACCTCTGCCGTCATAAATTCATCAATTATTGGCCCGGGAGTTTGTGTGCCACAGAATCAACTTGTCCAGAACCGCATTATAAAAGGGCCACAATGCAACTGGAAACGCCTGACTCGATATAAAAACGATAATTCAAAGCAAATTTGCTACCCGAAGTTCGATTTAAACCACCAACAACGTGCCAACGACACTTTCCGTAATTGGCCGAGATTTTCCTATGCCAGATGCTTTAAGAGAATTGTTGATATTGTTGCAGCTATAACTGTGCTGATTCTTTTTGCACCTGTTCTTCCGATAATTGCTTTAGTTATAAAATTAACCTCTCGTGGGTCGGTATTCTTCAAAGATACCCGACAGGGACTGCACGGCAAAGCATTCAGTTGTCTGAAGTTCAGAACTATGCTCGTGGGTGCTGATAAGATACAGGATAAACTAAGAACCATAAGTCAGGTCGATGGCCCACAATTCAAAATGGATGATGACCCCCGGCTCAATGCCGTCGGCAGATTTTTGCGAGACACATATATCGACGAAGTACCTCAATTCTTCAATGTGCTGCTTGGTCAGATGGGTGTTGTTGGTCCAAGACCTTCTCCCGAATCGGAGAATACGCTGTGTCCCTCCTGGCGTGACGCCCGACTCTCGGTTCGGCCGGGTATCACGGGGCTCTGGCAGGTCTGTAGAACCCGCCAGCCGATGAAAGACTTTCAGGAGTGGATACATTACGACACCAAATATGTCAGAGACCTGTCATTAAAGATGGACTTATGGATATGCTGGAAAACAGCAAAGAAACTGGTCAAGAATTTCGTCAGCCAGTTCTAAAAATAAAGTGCATGGATGAGAGGGACTTCATTTGCAACATATTGCAAAATAGGAACCCGGAAAGGGTAAGTAAATGGCAAGAAGATACTTTAACTGGAAATTAGCAATTGTTTTGCTGATCGGTCTTGTTGTTTTGGGTGCAACTGCTTTCGGACTGCGCCAATGGCGGAGAAGCACCAGAGCCGAGCTGGGGCTTGAGGCTGGTATTAAGGCATATAACGAGCATAGGTGGGAAGAAGCAGCAAGTAATCTGGGCCGTTATCTCGCTATTGTGCGGGATGATGTGCCGGTACTGCTTAAATACGCTGATGCGCAGCTTAACATCCGGCCTCTCAAAGGCAACAACCTTCGACAAGCTGAAGCGGCTTATCGAACCGTTTTAAGAGCAGACAAAAACAATTCCGAAGCCGCTACGAAACTGACTGAACTATATTTAGCGATGGGTATGCCCGGCGAGGCCGAGTTAATTGCTAAAAACTATCTTGAGACAAACCAGGACCCTGAGCTTCGCAGGATGTTGGCCGTGGCACTGGCCAGACAACGAAAGTTCGATGAAGCAGCGACGGAATTGAAAAACATCATAGCGGAACATCCCGAGCAGATATTAGCCTACGAAACATTAGGTCAACTTACAGAGCAGCGCCCGGAAGATTTTCCGGATCCGAATCGGCCGGCCGATTGGTTTTTTAATGAAGCGGTAAAAAATAATCCGTCCTCGCCTTTGGCATACATAATCCGTGCCGCCTTCCATTTGAGAAGCAACGATAGGCCCAAGGCCTTAGCTGACCTGGAGCAGGCCGAAAAGCTGGATTTATCTGACTCTCTCGTACGATTGCGACTTGCGGGCGGATTTATCAACGCAAATGTCTTCTTTGACGCAAATGTCTTCGACAAGGCGGAGAAACACCTTATGGCTGTGCAAATGGCTGAGCCGACAAGCCAGACCCTTTGGCGAACCTGGACGACGCTCGCACTGAAATCAAACTCAAAAACAATGATGCTAAAAGTTGCCGAATCCGGATTAAAAGAGCTTTCTTCTCAACCCTGGGATTTTATGCCCACTGCCGCAGAGTTCTACATCAGATGTGATGAGCTTGACCGCGCCGGCGACTGTATTTCCAAACTACGCCAAAAAGATATTGCCCCCGCAGCTACTGCATTCCTGGAAGGCCTTCTGGCTGATAGAAGAGGTCACCTGTCTGAGGCCGCCAAATGTTTTCGCCGGGCAATACAATCAGGTAATAAATCCCCACAAGTTGGATTAGCCTTGGCATCAACTCTGTCTCGTTCAGGTGATGCACAATCGGCAATGCGCCAGTTACGTACTTTGGTCTCTGAGTGGCCTGATTTCTTGAATGGACGTTTAGCCCTTGCCAGACTGTTGGCTCAGACGGGAAACTGGGCCGAGACAGCAGAACAAGCCCGAATGGCCAGGCAAATTTCTCCAAACAGTCTCGATGCAGCCTTACTGAATACTCAAGCCCGGATGCAACTGTTGGCGGCACGCTCAACAGGCGAAAATGCCCAGATGTGGCAGGACATAGAGGACCAGTTGGCTGCGTTGGAAAAAGCCACTGATAATGCCTTTCCGGTTAAGGCCTCACAGCTTCAGCTTGCGTTCTTGCGGTCTCAGTTCAGCAAAGCTCAGCAGTTGCTGGAAGAAATGAAGAATAGCTACCCCTCTCGTGTAGAAGTTGCTATGGCAGAGGTCGAACTGTTAACCGCTCAGGACAAAACCGATGAAGCGAAAGCAAAATTATATGATGCTATTAGAGTATTCCCTGAATCCATCAGCTTCGTAAGATACCTCGCTATTTTATTAGCAGCAGAAGATAAAACTCAAGAGTGTGAAAAAATTATTAAGGATGCTTTAACTCGTATAGAACAGCCTGCCGCCAAAAGGGACTTGGGTTTGCTCCTGGCCGGCTTTTATAACCGCTGGAACGAGCAAGAAAAACGCTACCAGCTCCTCAATTCGCTCACTCTCGACCTCCCGGATGACGTTCTTGTCCAACGCGAGCTTTTAAGATGTGAGAAAGTAATAAAAGACTCCGACCGGGCTCAACAGCTCGTCGACAAGATTAAGAGCATTGAGGGCGAGGAGGGTTGGCAATGGCGGTATGAGCAGGCAAGAATTTGGTTCCAGCAGGACAATTTCAAAAACCGGTATCCGCAAATTATTTCACGTCTTGAAGAAAATCTGCTTGCTAATCCGGATGACCAAACCAGCCGAATGCTTTTCGCAGCAGCCTACGAACGAGCCGGGCAGTTGCCGCTTGCGATTTCGACCTATCGCGAGGCTTACGATCGTTCGCCCCAGAACCTTCGCATAATCGATGCTTATGTCAACGTTTTGTACACGGCAGGTGAATACGACCGTGTAGACGAGATTCTTCAGCGAGCAGCCGGCGAAAAGCTATTCCACCCCGACCTAAAAAAATGGGAATTCCAAAGTTACCTTAGACGCGGTGAATGGGGCTCTGCCATCGACATCCTGGAGAATCTGTTGGCTAACGACCCCAACAACCAGTCTATCTGCCTATCTCTTGCATTACTCTATATGCGGCAAGATAAGTTTGCCGAGGCAGGTGAGTTACTGGACAAGTTAAAAATTCAGGACCCCAACTCGCTGCAAGTAGCAGTTGCTCAAGTGGAATTGAACGTTCGTCAAGGAAAATCTGCCGAAGCAATCGCACTATGTGATGAGCTAATAAACAACCTTAACAACGCATCAGTTTACATCTTTCGCGCTAGAACATTTGTTTCCATTGGCGAGCCCAATGAGGCAAAAGAAGATTTTGACCACGCTATAACTATCGAGCCCAACAACGTCGAGACATGGGTGGCCAGGAGTGACTTTTACCGTTCCATAGGCCAGCCAGATAAGGCGATCGCTGATATACAACAGGCACTATCTATGGCCTCGGACAATGTCCGAATCCAAAAACGCGCTATTTCGCTGTTATTAGCATCCAAGAGTCCAGACAGGGTACGTCAGGGAAAAACCCTTCTTGATGAAGCCCTTACGGCAAATCCTGAGGATGCTGAGCTGCGCCTATACAAAGCCCGTTCTCTGCTTGCCGAAGGAACGGCTCCGGCGAATGAAGAAGCTGCACAAATTCTTCAAAAAATAACCGAAGACCAGCCTAAAATCAGTCAGGCCTGGGCGCTTCTGGGAGAGATATCACTCTCGCAGGGACAGCTCTTGAAAGCTATGGATGCCGCTTTGCGGGGCCTTGTACATACACCCAACGATAGGCGGCTACTTTTGTTGAAGGGTCGGGCCGAAGCAGAGCGGTCACCGCTCTTGGCGATTCCTACCCGCAAGCTTTTGCACGAACTGTATCCAGACGATGTTGATATTGCACTGCTCCTGGCCAGAACATATATTGAAATAGGTGAAACCGAAAAACCTGTGACCCTGCTGAGAAAACAACTGGATATGTGTGATGCCTCAGTTCGCCGCAGATATGAAATCGCTCTGGCCGTCGCGTTGTACAAAAATGGCAGCAAGGAAGAGCCACAAAAGATATTTGACTCGTTGTATCAGTCTGCACCGGATGACCCACGTCCGTTAATAGCGCAAGTCCAGCTACTCAAGGACGACAAGCTCTGGAGCCGGCTAAACCAGATGGTCTCACATTGGTGCCAGAATCACCCAAAAGATACTTACACGCCCGTTGCTATTGCCGTCGATCTGGTGGCCACCGAAGACAGCCAGGCTGAGAAAATAGCCGAAGATTTACTTCGCAGAATCCTGGACCGGGACCCCAATTCTCTTCCAGTAATGGGCTCGCTTGCTATGCTGCTGCAAATGACCGGCCGTCCTGAAGAAGCAGCCAAACTTTACCAGCGCATTCTCAAACTTCAACCTGATAACGTAATCATCATCAATAATCTGGCCTGGATACTTTGTGAAGAGCAAGGCAAACATCAACAGGCCCTCGAGCTTGCCCAGCGCGGTTTGAAAATCGCTCCCAACTACGTTGACCTCATTGATACCCGTGGAGTCGCGTATTACAGACTCGGTCAATTTGATAAAGCGATTCAGGATTTCACTAAGTGTTTGAAACTATATCCCAAAGGGACACCTGCAATTGCAGCTACGTACTTACATTTAGCAAGGGCCTTAGACGGCCTGGGGCAAAAAGACGAAGCTATTGAAAACTTAAACAAAGCATTAGAGCTGAATGCTGAAACTGGGGGTTTATCCGACGCGGATGCGGACGAGGCACAGCGTCTCCTTGATGAATTATCGCAGGGGAATTAATATGTCCTCATCATTACAACCAAAAGAGGAAAGCAGAATAGAAAATATCAGCAGTCCCGGTGACTCTTTTTACGGTCGGCCAAAAGCTATTTTACTTGATGAAAAGCAGTGGCGGTATATCCAGAGGTATTATCACATCAGTCCAAGAGAGCTCCAGGTAGTTAGACTTGTTTGCCAGGGTTTTACCAACGGGGACATCGCCAGGGAGCTAAACGTCAAGTCGGGGACTGTAAAAACGCATTTGAGAAGCATTTTTCATAAGACCCGCGTAAGGAACAAGGTCACGATGCTGTTAAGATGCATGGAGAATGCAGGCCACTTGTCCCGCGAAGCTAATAGTACTCCGCCTATTCCCATTATAGATGCAGAGGAACCGACCGGAAAAACGCCCCCCTCCGTCGAGGCACTTAAAGAAGAAAACAATTCATCTACCCCTCAGTAACCTGCCTATTCGAATTCACTTCTTTTATCCTTTGACACCTTCACCTTTATAATAATCGCAATAATCGGAAGGTTAGTGTCACTCTACCACTTTCGGTCTATGCCGAATGTCGTAATCAATCCTATTTTTCCTGATTGGTGCGCGACAAAAATAAAAAAGTGTATTTTTTTTAAGTTTTTTTATTTTTTTTACATTTTTTTGTTGACGTGCAATTCATTTATTGATATATAGTGTTCTTAACCTCAAGTGGGAGGAGGTTATATTTTACACGCATGGAAGCATTCGGAAGGTTATTTGCTCGACAACGAAGTCACCTGTGAGGAGACTACGGAGTGGTATTAGGCAAAAGGAGTAAATGGTTGGTTGTATTGCTGTCGTTTCTTGTACTGACGGCGGCAAATGCTGCACCGACGGTTAGCAATTATAGCAGCAATCTTGTTGTTTCCGCTGTGTCCCCCAGTTCAGATGCACAAATCCCCATTGTGGCCGATGTCACCTGCACTATAGAATCCGATGATTCTTACCTGGCCGGAGTCGCCGCCGAATTTCTCAAGCCGCCTCCCGCTTTTACGGGCTCGCCGGCTCTGCCTGTTGGTGCAAAGTCTTTGCCTGCTGTACCCGGAGCGCTCTTAATGGTTCTAACCGGTTTCATCTGCGTTTCATTAGTTAAGGACCGCAAGGTTTGGCTGGCAGCGTTGGCTGGCCTGTTATGGCTCGGCCAGGCCGGAATTCAAGCTGTCCCTCAATTGGCTCTGCGCCTCAGCCATAGAAATCATACCGAGCAGCAATTCTCTACAGAGCTTACTTACCCATATTACCTTGAAAATTCGAATCGTCTGCGTAGTGATATTGAAGGCACGCAGTACATAGGCCTGCTGCACCATTTGGCTGGAATACCGCAGGACAAAATGTCATTCCTATCTCCATCCGCAATCATTTCAGAACGATATAGCTTAAATTCGCTACTCAATTGCCTAACTTTAAGAGTCGAGCAATTTATTTGTTTTTCACCAGCATTCATTTTTGAGAACTTACCCCGCGGCCCGCCTGAACTCACCTGAGAATTGTTTTTTTAACTTTTAGAGTGTATTCGCGAAACACTCCAGAAGGTTAATCTTATTAACCACACCCTTTTAAAAAGGGATTCTGGCGTTTTTCGCCGGAAAAATAATTGTAAAGGATAATAATCATGAAAAAGTTGATTTTAATAAGTATTCTGCTTGGCCTGATAGCAACACCGACTCTGGCTAATCCAGCGACGTTTGGCGACGGTGGAACGGCATTACAGGGCGTGTTGGACGGCATTACTATACCACCCCCAAGCAGTGTGAATGTATTAACTGATGACCTCTCCGATGCGATGGATTCATACTGGAGCATCACAGCAACAGGCCAGTCCGCTTCAACTCTTATTATTGAGCTGGCGACATTTTCAGGCACCAATACATTTGGAATTTATGATGCGGCGAATCCAGCAAATTTCGTCCAGGTGTTTTCAGGCGCAGCCGGTCCCGGTGCTCAGGCTACAGTGTCCATAAAGTTAGATGGAAGTGTCTTTTTGAACTACGTGGATACTGGTATTGATTTTGCTGGAAACAACCTTGGATATTATTTGGATGCGACTGCTGGTAACGCCAATCCCGCCGCGGTGTTTTACAGCGACACAATCCTAAATGCGGATAATTGGGACCATATGTACGCTTATCAAGGTAAGAATGATTGGGTACAACTGCCTGGTTTGGCGGCTGGGTGGTGGACACCTGGTGAGTATGTGTTGGCCTTTGAGGACCTTATTATGCCGGGGGCTGATAATGACTTCACTGACTTTGTAGTCATGGTCGAATCCGTCGTTCCCATCCCCGCTCCGGGTGCTATTTTGTTAGGCGGTATTGGCGTGGCACTTGTCGGCTGGCTGAAAAGGAGAAGGACACTGTAGGGATTAACTGGCTTAAACCTATAGCTTAACGGGAGGTAGGAAGGAGGTCACGGAGACGTGAGACTTCCTTCCTGCTCCCTGAGGGCTTTTAGAGGTAAAGATGGTATGAAAATTTTGAAAATACCAATATGTTTAGTTGTTGTTACGCTGGTCTTGGGAGCATTTTCTTTACCAACGCAGGCCAACCCGACAAGATACGAATTTCATTGCATCACAAGTAACGACCCGACCGGCCTTGCCGGCTCTATCGGAGAAAGCGCTTTCTATCTTGATGTCAGTCCGGGGTCCAGTTCCAACGAGGTACTCTTCGAGTTTGGGATATTGCCAGGGATTCCTTACCCCGCTGATCCCCCTTATGACTATAGTTACTTCATCCGTGGCATATATTTCTATGATGGAGCCCTCTATAATGGCAGTATCGCCCAGATCATCGATTATGACTCTGATCCTTTAATTGCCATTGATTTCGAGCCAGGCGCATCACCTGGTCACCTGCCGGGTTTTGATCCCGACGACTACCCGTCGCTGGCTTATAGCGCTTTGATCGCTACTGCCGACCCTGATAAAGAAGACCCCTATTGGGGGATTAATCCTGGCGAAACGCTCGGTGTGCTGTTTTCTCTCGCGGGCGGCAACGAATTTGATGATGTGATCAGCAGCCTGAATAGCGGTGAGAGTATAATAGGTGTACACGCCGGGGGATTTGGACCGAACGACTACAGTGAAAGCTTTATCATCCCTGCACCCGGCGCTATTCTGCTGGGTGGTATTGGTGTATGTTTTGTCGGTTGGCTGCGAAGGAGACGTACTATTTAAGCCTTAACAGCTAAGGGCAGCGTAAATACGAATACGCTGCCCTTAGAAGGAGTTTTGGAAAGGATGCCTATGAAGAAATTGAAGTTGATTGTATTAGCCGCTCTGCTGGCTGTGGGAACTCTTTCTATACCTGCAGAGGCCGTTGTAACGTACGCTTTTCATTGTATAACCTACAACGACTCAAGCGGCACCAATGCCGGCGTTGGCCAGACCCAACTCTTCGTCGACATTATACCGTTTAACTCAGAGCAGGTACTTTTCCGCTTCTGGAACGAAGGGCCTGAGCCATCTTCAATCGCTGATGTTTATTTCTACGATGGCTCGCTGCTCGGAATTGCTGCACTCTGGGATGCTGATGATGCTATTGACATTGATGGAGACGGATACGATGAGTTCGGTCACCCCGATGTTGATTTCTCGTTGGGTGCAAACCCGCAGAATTTACCAGGCATCAAAGAATTGAAGCTTTCGCACGGGTTTATTGAGGACTCTTCTGACTCAGACCCACCCGTAAGACCCAATGGTGTTGACCCCGGTGAATGGCTGGGAATTATCTTTGACCTTCAGCCAGGAAGGTCGTACGAGCATGTGCTCACTGACCTTGGCTCTGGCGCCGTACTAATCGGTATCCATGTGCAGGGATTTACGCTCGGTGAGGAAGGCGAAGCTGGCGACGGCAGCGAAAGCTTCATAAACAACCACGTGCCCATCCCCGCTCCAGGCGCTATTCTACTGGGTGGCATCGGTGTAGTCCTTGTCGGCTGGCTGCGAAGGAGACGTACCTTGTAAGAACTTTTAATTAGCTGTCGGGGCAGGGCATTTTGCCCTGCCCCGGACGGCTAAATATGGATTGAAGTTTATCTTTAAGGAGAAAATGAAATATGAAAAAGTTGGTACTACCTCATGATATTGGTAAAGTTTTATTACGTTTATAACAATCAACGGCTGATTCCAGCACGCTGTTACGCTGCTCGGCCCAGTCCTGACGCTGAAAGTCGCTGACATGAACCGGATACAAAATATACTTCAAAACAGTCCATACTTCTTCGGTGAGGTCCAATGCC
>Ga0209979_1000348_pt1 | contig 65206 bp, 65 predicted proteins | sample AnhtaG_FD_183114 | JGI IMG/M metagenome (GOLD analysis project Ga0209979, IMG submission 183114) | Deep subsurface microbial communities from Anholt, Denmark to uncover new lineages of life (NeLLi) - Anholt_01485 metaG (SPAdes) (version 2) | ecosystem: Environmental > Aquatic > Marine > Oceanic...
TTTAAGGTATGCGCTAGGCTTATCGCCTCCGCCATTCGCCCCGAATCAGTCAAATACTGGTTTTTATACCACTGGTAAGTTAATTTATTTTAACTTTTTTACTTTTAAATTCAAGTAATTTTTTAAAACCTAATATCCAAAGACCTCAATTACTATAACAAAAAATGGAGATTTGTCCTCTCTAAAAATACCCACACTCTTGTTTGACCCAAAGTTTCCACTACCTTAAGCTATATATTGTCCCTGGTTTCATCCCCGGTTTGTATACGGTTCCGGCTGCTACAGGTACTTAAGGGTAGATTTGGACATAAGAAGCAGTATTGATTACGGGTCTCGGTCTTTTAAGAGAGACTTTAACAAAAGAAGCAGCAGTGAGCGGGTATTTTCCAGAGGACTGGTAATCCTTATGCAAAAGTCTTCTGTTATATGTCTAACCGCTACGGCAAATCTTTGCACTATCTCCCATATTACAGTTTTAGCTGTTGCCTATTTCTCCTCGTTTGTCAAAGAATCTAATAAAATTCGATTTGTTAAAAGTTTCCTTCCTAATTTTTAATTTCGTGAAGCCTATCTTTTTTTACCAAATTGATAATATTTTACAGGAGGATATGCTCCTTTTCTATTCAAAATCCGCAACTTTTGATTATATCTCTATATACCATAAGAAAATAGTAATCCAGTATGAGTTTAGCATTGAGAATTTGAGGTTTAAAAAAAATTGTGATTTAAAAGAAGGGTATTAATAACATATCTTTTATTACTTTCTCACAAAACTACTCACAAATCTACTTTAAAACATTATAAAGCATACCTAGGAACTGATGGACTTCTTTTATATCCTTTAAATAATATTCTGCTTCTGAATCTAAATATTCACTCTCTCCAACTTTTATGTTGATACCAGAAGTATTAGATTTAAATAAATATTCATCGGTTACATCATCCCCCAGACATATATTTAATGAGGGAATATTTTTTTTGTATTTTCTATTTATAGTATCCACAGCATTGCCTTTGTTAATTCCTTTTGGTTTAACCTCGACTACCTTCTTCATCTGCATTAGCTCTATAGGCCTATCTTTTATATATTCAAATAAAATTGGATTTATTTTTCTTAGATGAGTCAAGTCTTTATCTCTACACCTTCTATAATGCAGGGCAAAAGATAATCCTTTGTCCTCTATGGTATAGCAGGGAATATCATTGATAATTTTAGTTACTTTTTCTTTTAATCCTATAATCTCAGGCAGTGTATTTTTTATTTTAGCCTGTATTGAAATCTCACTTCCTGCATATTTAATCTGTCCTCCGTGCACACCTGACCAGTTTATCGTTTCTGTATCCAGATCTTGAAATAAGTCTAGAAGGTTATATATGGTCCTTCCTGATACAATGGTCAATACAATTTTCGGAATATTAGCTAACCTGGATATTAATCTTTTTACTTTTATTGAAGGAACTGCATCTTTTGGATTTTTTTTAAACATAACAAGGGTGCCATCATAATCAAGGAATAGAAAAATATGATTAAATCTCTTTATTTTGCTGAATAACTCTTCTAAATGCTCTTTAACATATTTAATAATATAACACCTAATCCCTGGACATACCTTTGAAATAATTTATAAAATTATTTGCCCACGCATATATGTCATTTTTTTGGACAATTTTCCTTAACTTTGATATTAGCATCTTTTTAGTATTACCATGCATATTTAATGCTTCATTTATGCTGTCTGCTACTTCTTCAATATCATAAGGGTTTACTGGGATAGAGTATTTTCCCATTTCTTCCACAGCTCCAGCAAATTCACTTAAGATTAAAACTCCGCTTTCTTCAGCCTTGCAGCTAACATATTCTTTTGCTATCAAGTTCATCCCGTCCCTCAAAGGAGTTACCAGGCATATATCTGAAATCTTATACAGAGCCGCTAATTTTAATTGAGGCAGAGCTTTATATAAATAATTAATAGGAGACCACAATTCATCTCCAAACCTCCCGTTTATTTGTCCTACCAGTTCATCAATTTCTCTTTTTAATGCTATGTATTCTTTTATCTTGGTTCTGCTGGGGACAGAAATCTGGAGGAAGACAACTTTTTTCCTGTATTCAGGATACTTCTCAAAAAATCTATTTATTGCCAGGAGCCTCTCTTTTATTCCCTTAGTATAATCCAGTCTTTCAACACTTATTATTATCTTAACACCAGTACCAAGTCTCTTTATACTTTTTAGATATCTTTCAGTTCCTTTGCTGCTTGCCAGGTCATTAAACATTTTAAAATCTACGCTTATAGGCAGATTTTTAACATCTATAATCCTGTTCTCTAGGTACACTGTTTTATCTTTAAAATTAACTTTTATATTTAATATATTTTTACAGCACTCTAAAAAATTTGTAGCATCTCTCAGGGTCTGAAAACCAATAAGGTCACAACCTAAAAGTCCTTTTAGTATTTTTTTATCCCAGGGTAGTACTCTGAAGACCTCATAATTAGGAAAAGGGATATGGAGAAAAAAGAGTAACTTTAAATCTGGATTAATCTTTCTAAGCTTTCTTGGTACTAAAGTAAGGTGATAATCCTGGATCCATACCAATTCCTTACCCGAGATTTCTTCCATTATACTGTCAGCAAATTTATTATTTACTGATTGATAAGATTTCCAGTAATTTAGATCAAAGTAGCTTTGAAATATGAAACCATGAAATAGGGGCCAAAGAGATCTATTTGAAAAACCGTGATAATAATCTCTTAACTCCTTTGCTGATAAGTTTACAAATTTTAAACTGTAACCATGATCTTCGTTCCCTACCCTGATCTTTTTCTTAAAATCTTTATCATAACCAATATTACCGTCCCATCCAATCCACAGACCACCATTTTTGAAAAGTATGGGATCAAGTGCAGCAACCAGGCCCCCCACACTTTTTTTATATTTTATCTCACCATCGCTTTTGGTTATATTATAGGGGACTCTGTTTGATACAATTACTATTTTTTCTTTTTTTAATGGCATTTCTAAATTTCTAATTAGCTAATTATATATAATTATAGATAATATTACTCATATTACAAACCAGCCATAGCATTACAATTGACTTGTTTTTAAATTTTACTTTTATATAAAGTCCTGTTAAGGTATCCTATTACTTTAAATATAAATATATAGTGATTTAAATATACCTATGCCCAAAAAAATAAAAAGTTTCAAATTTTATGATTGTATTGCACTTCTCAGCCCTACCGGGCAGAAAGCTAGTAATCTAAAAGAATTTCTAAATATCATAGAAAGAGCAGAAGATAAAGTAATATTTCACCATCTCTATCAGTCGCAATTAGAGTTTTGCTTAAAAGTAGGTGAATTCCCCAATGATTTTGCCAACTGGGCTGCTTATGAGCTGGAGGACCTTGCCCTTGCTGAGAAGCTTGCAAATTTTGATCCTTATGACTATAAGACTGTTTCAGAAGCAAAAGATTATCTGATGGAGATAATAGAGGAACATATGTGGGACCTTCCTACCATACCCTGGGTAAGGACGGGTTCGGAATTTTATTTTGTCAGCGCTACGACCATAGTACTCCCCCTGGGATTAGAAACTACTTCTCTTAAAGGATTTAGAAAGGCCCTGGATATTATTCCGGACAGTTCTTTGTATTTTCATTTTTACGAAGCCAGAAAAAGGATGAAGGAGAAAGAACACGATGACTTCTCAATATGGATAGATAAAAATTTTAATAATCAGATCCTTGTGAAAAAAATAAGAAATATCGACTTCTATTTTTTCAGTCTGGTAGAAATCAGAGAAAAGCTTATAAGAATTTTTAAAGAAGAACTTGAAAGGTAAAAAGTTATGGTTTTTTTAAAAGATTACCAGGATATAATCGGAAAAAAGAATATTAACCAGATAAAATCCCTGGCCCGCCTGTCAAAAGGGAAAAAGGTGGTAATGGTAAACTCCACTAAAGACGGCGGAGGCGTTTCTGAGATCCTTCACAGGCTCATACCCCTTTTAAATGAGCTTGATATTGACTGCAGGTGGGAAGTTTTAGAAGGTGATGAGGATTTTTTTAATATTACCAAGAATATTCATAATGCCCTCCAGGGTGAGAAGATCTCATTCAGCAATGAGGACTTTTCACAATATTTAAAGATCAACAAAAGAAATGCTAAAAATCTAGATCTTGACAAAGCCGATATAGTGGTCATCCATGACCCTCAACCTCTTCCTCTAAGGAATTATCATTCTGGAAATAAGACTAAATGGGTCTGGAGATGCCATTTAGAGATGTCAAAACCGGATCTGACCCTCTGGAAGTTCTTGCAAAAATATGTAATGGAATACGATTGCAGTATTTTTTCAATTTCAAAATTTTCAAAAAGCCTGCCCCATCCTCAGTACCTTATTGCTCCTTCTATTGATCCCCTGAGCGATAAAAACCGTGAACTGGATGAAAATGAAATAAAAGAGGTCCTAAAACCTTTTAACATTAATAAGGATAAACCAGTGATCCTCCAGGTCTCAAGGTTTGACCGGTTTAAGGATCCTATAGGAGTAATAGACGCATTTAGACTCGTGAAAAAGGAAGTAGACTGCAGACTTATCTTAGCTGGCGGGCTTGCCAGTGACGATCCTGAGGGTAAAATTGTTTTTAAGGAAGTCAAAAAAGAAGCGGCTGGAGATCCGGATATAGATATTCTGCTTTTAAAACCTAAAAGTGATATTGTGATCAATGCCCTGCAGAGAATTGCTGATGTAGTAATCCAAAAATCGATAAAAGAAGGATTCGGACTTGTAGTAACCGAGGCCATGTGGAAAGAAAAGGCCGTAATAGGTGGAAATGTGGGAGGAATTACCATCCAGCTTTACAATCACAGGACTGGATTCCTGGTAAACTCTATAGAAGGTGCTGCCTATAGGATAAGATACTTGCTTAACCGGCCGGAAGTAGCCCATAAAATAGGACAACAGGCTAAAAATTTTGTAACTCAAAACTTTCTGCTAACCAGACATCTAAGGGATTACCTGGCCCTATTCTATATATTGGATAATCCTGGCCAAAATATAATATATATTTAAAAATTCTATAATTGCAATAGCGATAATCCAGTTTTTAATATCTACATTGAACCCACTAATTTTGAACATTCAGGACATATCCACCTTACTTCAGCAAAAACAGAAGTTTTTGGATTTTCAGGATAACTTTTCTTTTTTTCATTTGGCAATTCAAATTCCTTTTTACATATTTCGCATTTTTGTTTCATCTTAACTTTCAGATTAACTTTTAATAAGAATTACTCATTCTTTTCTTTATTTGTATTGTATTCTTCAGGATGTCCTTACCCCATTATTTAAATGGACTCCTTGGAGTAGCAGGAGAAAATGTTATAAAGTTAATACCACTTGGGAAAAAAGTATGTTTATTTATTAAAGAATTAACTAATAATCCTGCTTTAGTCAATTATGAAATACATTCTAAAAAGGCAATAAGATATTTAAACACTTATATTGTAGATAATAGTAATGAATTTTTAATAGCAGGTGAAAGGGAGCAATTAGAAAAGTTAGTTAAAATGAGAATAAAAAACAATTGAGTTTTATTAACACAAAATTAAACGAATCTTTTAAGCATTTTTAGTTTATAATTCGGCTTGTAGATTAACTCCGAAAAGTTAAGAAAGGTGTTAAACAATAGAAAAAGTCAGCTCGAAAATACTATCTTTCAGGATTTGGTTGTTATAATGACAAAGCATTGTATAAATCTCTAATTTGTCTTTCAGTTCTATTTTTATCAAAAATGGAAACATCAGCAGTAGGAGATATAATCTCACCTAACATTTCAAAAAAAGCATAACCAGTTGTGAATGGCGATCTTTGTAGAAGTTCAAAATATTTTTCGTCTCCTTGATGCTTTCTTGGAAAACATGCAATTCCTTCTGGTGCTATGCACAAATTAAAAGCAACTTTCTCTCCACTTGCGTATCTTCGATTCATTTCATCTATAAATTCTTTTAGACCATCAACACCATCAGAGCCTGAAATCCACCTGGTACCTTTAAAATAATAATCGATAGTTCCACTCAGATTATCAGTCTTTACTTTATTAGCCTTATATTCTCTAATTATTGTTTCAAAAGGAGGTTCCCAATCTTGTGTTAAAAAAAATCCTTGAAAATGAAGATGGTTTACTGAAGCATGTGCACCATTTGAATTGTAACATAATCTGATACCTTTACCCAATCCTTGTTCTCTGACGAAGTCCCATGCAGCTTCTATCAAATACTCATCTTTGTCAGTGTCAAGGTATTGGTTGTGTCCTCTTTTCTTTCTATTTGGAACCCACAAGAAATGGTAAGGTGCAAATGGATATCGATTAAATACAAAATCAACTGTGAGTCTATCATCATATTTAACTGAATGGAAAAGTTCTGGGTCGACTGCTTTAAATCCATAATTAAATTTATTTGGGTCAAATGGCAAATCTAAAGGGATGTCAAATCTTCTTGCCCCTCTTTTTGGTCTAAAACCCCTAACAAAGTTATATTGCAGTTGAAATTCACCTATTGGTATTCTTGTAGTCCTATCTATGACTACTTTTCCATCCTTTATTCTCTTTAAAGCTTCTGCTAATATGATCGGATCTTCTGGTGTTTCCCAACCTTGATCATAGTCTAATCTTCTAAAAACAGAAGCAGGCATATTTTGTCCATGAAAATTTAGATTCGCCAATATTGCTATAGCCATTCCGGGAGGAAGATTATTTGTACCGACTAACTTTTTAAGTCTACCTTGAAATAATTTAACAAATTTTTCTGCTCCTTTAGTATTATCTTTTAAGGTCATATATGGATTCATATGATTAGGAAATTAACAGTAGTATTTAAATTTTTTATTGTTACCATTATAAAATAAAAAATATTTCGAATCGACCCTTTATCCTTCTAAATATAGTAATGTCCTTACCCCATTCTTTAGTCCAGTTTTTAAGTTAGTAACTAAGCCATTTGAGGGTGAGGGTCCCCCGAAAAGTGATTATTCATACTTTATACTTTTGAGTTCTAAAAGTAAATTCTTATAAATATAAATTGACATAGAAATATTTTTGACTTCAAATTAATAAGGGGTATAATAGTGATTGAACAATTATGGTACTTAATTGTGCAGCATAATGAACAGTAAAGGTGCTTGGTTATTCATGCTATATCATATATTTTATAATACATAAACTATTTCAGGAGAAAAATGGACGAATTATTATTTCAAAACCCGTGGTGGAAAGATAAAAAAAATATTGAAAATGATATAAATATCAAAAAATTAAAGAAATGTAAATATACCTATAAGCCTCAATTATTTAAGGCCACTGATCTTAAAAGCGATGCAGTCTATACGCTCAGAGGAGCCAGGCAGGTTGGTAAAACAACATTAGTAAAATTAATAATAAAAGATTTACTTGGCAGAAATGTCAACCCTAGAAATATCTTTTATTACTCTATGGATTTAGTAAAAGATGATAAAGAACTCTTTGAAATATTTGTATCCTGGCATCAAACCGTTAAAGGAAATAGTAAAAGAAAATATATTTTTTTTGATGAGGCAACTTTTGTACAAAACTGGGAAAAATCAATAAAACATATTGTTGATACCTTTGGGTTGGAAAATAAAACTTTTATTTTAACTGGTTCATCAGCTATTGACCTGAGAAAAGGGTCGGAGCGCCTTCCTGGAAGAAGGGGGGTATCCAATCCTGATAAATTACTGCTGCCCTTATCATTTAAAGAATTTTGCAATCTCACTGGATTAAAAATTATTCTAGAACATAAGAATATTATTAGTCTTGATTCAATCTCAAAAAATATTCCTGAACTGAAAATTTATCAAAATGAACTCAATCTATATTTAGATAAATATCTTATTTGCGGAGGATTCCTGGAATCAATTAACTCACTCTTTGATAATAATTTAATAAATGAAGAAACAGTTGAAAGATATATTTCTGTAATATTCAGTGAAATTGAAAAAGTCAGAAAATCAAGAGTAATTTCAAAAAATATTCTCTCATCTGTAATAGATTCACTTAGTAGCACTATTAGCTGGAACAAGCTTGCAAAAAAATCTGGCAATATCTCTACTAACACCTTGATTGATTATATTATTACCTTTTCCGATTCTTTTACCTTATATTATCTGGAACATTTTGACAAAAACAAATTAACAGGAAACCCGGCAAAAGAAAAAAAGCTGTATTTCTTTGACCCCTTTTATTATTACATAATCTCAAGGATCATTAATTTACCTTACACAAAAATTGATAAATCTACTCTTATAGAAAGTCTTATAGGGGCGCATTTAATTAGAAATTTTGAGCAGGGTATTTATCAGGGATTCTCCAATATTGAAAAAATATTTTACTGGAAATCAACTAAGGGTAAGGAGATAGATTTTATATTAAGTAAGTCTAAGAATAATATCATACCCATTGAAGTTAAATACCAAAATATAATAAATCCCATAGATTATATAACCATTAAAAAATCATTTAAAAAAGGAATAGTGGTTTCTAAAAATACTTTCTACATTGAAAAAAATATTGTCATATTACCTGCTTCCTGTTTTCTCTATTTGCTGAACTAAAGATAATTATATTTAGATATTTCTCTATTATTGTATAATCAAGAATCTTCTTTTCTTCATAGTGGAATTACTTGAAATTGAGATTTATATTGTTTTTTCCAGCATAGGCTTTAGCAAGTGATATAAACATTGCTCCCCTATTCTTTTTAATTTTTCCGGTAAGATGTGTATCCTTGATTATACTTAAAAATATTCTTATCTTCTGCTCAGAAATCTTATCAACTATAGCTCGGAATGCTCCCAGGCTATGATTGTCATTAAGCTCTTCTGCTATTTCTTTGGCTAGTAGTTCCTTTTCTCTAAGTCTATATCTATTTGGTTTAGGATATTCTTCTACCACACTGTTTTTGAAGTATTTACCTTTTAGATCAGTGTGACTTTCTAATAGCTTATTTTCTTTTCCAGAGTCTTTAGACTCTATAAAGTTACATTTTCCCGTTTCTCTAAGGGATTCTTTTATTATTCTCCTAATATCGTTAATGTCCTCTTCATTTTCTTCTGTCTTTTCCTTCATCTCCTCTCTAGAGTTTTCCACATCCCCTTCCCTACCGATCTTATTAACGTTATTTAAATTGGTCTTTTTAATATTGGTATTGTTAGGGTATCTGTGAGATACCACCCCCGGTATCTGTGGTATACCCCCGGGGTATCTGTCAGATACCCCCTCATTTTTACCATTATTATTCTTATTTTTAGTTTTTGGGTTTAATAAAGTATATAGGTTTGATGTAGAACCTTTATTATCTTTGTTTCTTCTTGATTCTTTTTTTAAAAGTCCTTTTTGAGTTAAAGACTTCACTACTCGCATCGCCTGAACTTTAGCCATACTTCCCTTTTTTGCTATGGTTTCATAGCTCGGGAATGCTTTATTTTCACCGTTAACATATCTAGCAATAACTATGTAGACAGTTTTTTCATAAATAGTTAAGTCTTCCCGATCCAGTAGATCATTTTCCAGATAAAACCAATTCTTTACCCGGCCATCTCTTAAGTTATCCTTGCCCATTATAGAACATCCTGTTTAAGCACTCTTCTAACACAAAAGCCCGGCATTATACCGAGCTTTTTATATTTAAATAACTTTGATTTTTTTTCTGAAGGTAAGATCTACACTGATTGGGTTATCCTGGTTATCTGTTAAATCTGGTTCTATTTCTTCCAGATTTTTAAGGTCTGCGCTAGGCTTATCGCCTCCGCCATTCGCCCCAGCGCGGGGTAATCTCTCCAATACTTTCTGCTGCTAAGCTACTGAAATTATAATTTATATAAACATCCAGCTTAGTAGTCTTGGTCATCTTACCCTTAGAGTTTATTTCTATTCTGTCTATAAATTTTGCTATTATTCTCTTCTAATAATATCATATTTACACTTTTTATTTAAAATTTACATTTTATGAGATTATTTGAAATTGAGGTATATATTATTTTTTTCCAACATGGGCTTTGGCGAGGTGGGTTATAAGTAAAAATAATTCAGGAAATACTGATATTAAATAAGATGGTTATAGATTTATAAATAGTTAGCTGCCCTCAAAGCCATTGGCATAATCATCCAGGAAAGCTTTCCCGTATAAGGGTGCTTTTATTATCAAATCAATATCATCTTCCTTGAATAAAAATGGTTTAACCTGGTTGGCCTGCTGTTTAAGCTCTTTTGCTTGTGTTAATCTAAATCTAGGCCATATTTCATTTGAAAACTGTACCACTCCAAAATAACATACCCTATATAATCGTCAAGTTATATAGGAAGGACTAAAGGAGTGATAAGATTGGTAGACAAACAAAAAATAGTACTAGAGACAATACTAGAGGGGAAGCCTCAAAGGCAGGTTGCAAGGGAGATGAAAATTTCAAGAACCACTATCGGTAAATACCTGAAAAACTATGAAGATGTAAAATCAAAACTAATGGGCAGTGATGATCTCAAACTAAAGGAAGATATAATCTGCCCACCAAAATACAACAGCTCTGGTAGGAAAAAGCAAAAATTAACTGATGAAATACTGCAAAAAATACAACTCTACCTAAAAGAGAATGAAGAAAAGAGAGTAACAGGCCGGTCCAAGCAGCAGAAAAAAAAGATTGATATCTTAGAAGCACTTAAAGATGATGGCCATGATATTGGTTATACCACTGTATGCAATGCAGTTAGAGAGATTGAACGAAGAACAAGAGAAGCCTTCATAAGGCAGCAGTACAGCTGGGGAGACTCGTCTGAGTTTGACTGGGGTGAAGTAAAACTAATTATTGGCCAAAGGCTTAAAGTATTACAGATGGGGGCATTTACAACCTGTAAGGGTAATTACCGCTATGCTGACCTCTACTTTAGCCAGAAAATGGAAAACTTTCTTCACCTGCACGCAGAATTTTTCCAGCATGTGGGAGGAGTATACAGAGAGATTGTTTATGACAATCTAAGGACCGCAGTGGCCAAATTTGTGGGCAGATCAGATAAGAGGCCAACAGAAGATCTCTTAAAACTATCCACTTACTACAATTTTAGATTTAGATTCTGCAATACCGCAAAAGGTAATGAGAAGGGTCATGTAGAAAAAAGCATAGAATACATTAGAAGAAGAGTATTTTCAAAAAAGATACTTTCTCTTCTCTGGAGGAAGCAAGAGAGTATTTAAGGCAAGAACTAAAAAAGCTAAACTTAAAGAGTCAAACCCTTATCTGTGGCAGGTCTGCAGTCAGTATGCTATCTGAAGAGAAAAACTACCTTCTGCCACTGCCACCCAAATATGATACGGCAAGGGTTGGTGAGAGAAGAGTCAGTAAATATTCTACTATTGAAGTAGATAGCTCGTTCTACTCTGTTCCTGACGCGTATGTGGGGGAATTTGTGTTTGTAAAGATATATCCAGAAAAGATAATTATCTACTACAAGGACAATAAAATTGCCCAGCACAGGAGACGATATGGTCATTTTGAGTGGGTAATAGATATAGATCACTTCAGGCAGACATTTTTAAAAAAACCCGGTGCGCTTGCAAACAGTGTGGCACTTTCACAAGCAGCTCCAGGCCTAAAAGAAATTTACACTAATTATTATATAGGATGCGAAAAAGATTTTATAGAACTTCTAGAAGTTATCAGCAGTAATGGCCTGGCCAAGGTAAAGGAGGCAATAGCTAAACTGGAGAGCATTAACCCTGGAGGGGTAAGCACAGACAAAATTAAGATGATTGTACAAAGAGATGACAAGCTAAAAACTAAAGCCACAGATAAAGAAAATGACCAAATAGAAGCTTTCTCAAAAGATATACTTACCGACTATACAGCCATGCTTAACCTTTCTGGGTTAAAGGAGGTTAAGGTAATATGAAAGATAAAATATATGCTGAAATAGTCCAATATGCTAAGGAGATAAGGATGCCTTCAACTGTACGGTGCTTTGAAGATGAGATAAGGATAGCTGAGGTTAAAAGTAAAACATATGCAGATTTTCTCCATGGCTTACTTCAAAAAGAATATGACTTGAGGAAAGAAAATGGAAAGAAAAATAGAATTAGAGTGGCTGGTTTTCCAGCAAAGAAGTATTTAGAAGATCTGGCAGTAGAAGATCTACCAGAAGATGCCAGAAAAAAGTTAGGAATGTTTAAAAGTCTTGATTTTATTAGATCAGGCCAAAACATAATTCTAGCTGGAAATCCTGGAACCGGTAATTATCGAAAGTTTTTGTTTATGGAAAGATTTCCAGAAAAAGTGCTATATCTCTGCACTAATTAGTGAAAATCTTTCCATAATATTTATCTGCAAAAATCCTGCAGCCAGCTCAAAAGATCAGTATCTTCCTGCCAAACAGGGATATCCTGTGTCACAACTTCCACATACGTTGACTCTAATGCTTTTCTTTTTGTCTCTGTATTTGCCCTCAAATAGATTTCAGTCGTAGTAACACTTACATGTCCCAGTAGATCCCGTATATAAATCAGGTTTACACCTGCCTCTAAAAGGCATAGTGCTTTCAGATGCCTGAACATATGAGGATGAAGATTTTCAGGAAACAGGACTTCTGGATGGGATTTTTTAGCTTGTTTTAGATACTTTTTTAAAATATATGTTATGCCGGGTCTTGTAAATGGGTGCCTTCTACTATTATAGAACAGAGGATGATCCTGATTTCCGTTTTCAAGAAGGTGATTTTCCTTCATATAGTCCGCCAGCAGATCTCGAGTTTTTCCCATAATGGGAACACATCTTTTTTTGTTTGCCTTCCCTGTTAAAGTTATAGTGGCAGGCTTTGTGAGCCTGATATCACCTGTTTTTAAATCAATTAATTCCTGTACCCGTGCTCCAGTATCATAAAGGGTGGCCATTACCACCAGATCACGACGTCCTCTTTTCCTGACAGTATCTGGTTCTTTTAATATATATTCAAGGCTTTCCTGTGACAGATAACTAATAGTCTTCCTTCCCCGCTTTTTAAAGGGAATACCCAATATTCTTTGGCACTCTAATAGGAACTCTGGATGTTCTGACTGACTGTAACGGTAAAAGCTATGGATTGCTGCCAGTCTCTGATTGCGGGTGTTGATGCAAACATTACGTTCTTTTTCAAGCCAGGTAAGAAAAGCTCTAATTGTTTCTGCCTTCAGTTTATCAAATGTAATGTACTGTGGCTTAGTGTTTAGTTCTAAATCACAAAATATTATCAGTTGTTTGAACGTATCACGGTAGGACTTTATTGTATTAGTGGCCACATTACGCTGTCCTGGCAGGTACTCTGAGAGAAATCGTGTCAGAGTTTTTGCAAAATCAGTCTGTTTCATGGGATACCACCTCCGGTATTAAATATGAAAAATTATCTTCAACAGAAGCTACTATACTGGGATACAAATCAGCGGTGAGCCTTAAATAGTGCTGCGTGCCTCTTAGATCAGTATGGCCCAGATAAGCAGAAAGATAGGGAAGGAGGTTTGTAAGGTCTCCTTTGTTTAAAACCCACTTCTTTAAGCAATAAACACTGTACGAATGCCTGATATCATGAAGACGTGGACCTTTCCCGCTATGGGAGATCCCGGCCTTCCAGAGCACTCCTCTAAACAGTTTGTAAATAGTGCTTTCACTATAGCTGCCTCCATTCGGAGACGGGAAGAAGAATGTAGGACAGGACCTGCAAGCAAGGACCTCGCCTGCATACTGGCGGCAGCGTTTGGTCAATGTTTCTGCCATTGGAACAATCCGCTCTTTTTTAAATTTTGTGTCCCGTATAAATAAAGTTCCCTGCTTTAAGTCAATATCACCGAGTTTTAAATTCAGTGCTTCTGAGATCCTGAGACCGCATCCGTATAGTATACGTAACAGAAGCGGAAGGATTAGATGGCGGTTTGGAGAAGAGCTGGATACGGGATAATTATCGCATATAGTAAAAATACTTTTTAGCTCCTCTTTTGAAAAAATGTAAGGGACATAGGAATATCTATTAATAGTGACAGCAGCAGCCGGATATATGTATGCCTTGTAACCAAGGCGCACCATATATTTTGCAAGTCCCCGCATTGTTGATATCCTTCCGCTTCTAGTGCTATCTTCCTCATTCGGTCTTTTACTGGTCCAAGAAAGTACAAGCTCCTTCGGAAGTTTTTTTTCATGTAAATGTTTTTTTGCAGCTAAAGTGTCAAACTGTTTCAGTAGAGAGGCACCTTTTATGTATTTATACCCCACGGCCCTCATTTCTTCTATATATCCTGTAATCAGATGGCCGATAATACTTTTAAAAGTAATAGTTTTATCAAACATCTTTAAACACCTCCTCCGGATCAAGTGCGCATTGCCGCAGTCCTTTGACTCCTATCTGTAAATATATTCCTGTAGATTTAGAGTTGACATGGCCAAGTATTTCAGAGATTAAAGGCAGCGGCGTACCCTTCTCAAGCAAAATACCTGCTAAACTGTGGCGAAGCGAATGTATTCCGTGTCTTTTGCCCTTCGGGATAGTAATTCCCGCAAGTCTGGTATATTTCGTGATAATATTATGAAGATTAGCATCTTTTGAAAAAGCCTCATAAGGAGCATTTATCCGTATAAAAACAAAGGGTGAGCTGCTAATGGGTCGTCCGTTTTTTAGATAATCAATAAGTGCCCACCCTATATCACCTAAAATGGGATATGTGGCGATATTTTTTGTTTTATTCTGTCTTATCTCTATAGTTTTTGAGGCCCAATTTAAATCCGGTAACTTTAAAGATTTAATGTCACCGACCCTCATGCCAAGCCTGGCAGCCAGAAGCAGGATAGCATAATCTCTTTTCCCAACTGGACTACCCCTGTCGATACTTTCTAGCATGCGTACCACATCTTTCTTGTTCCAGACAGAAGGGATGGGCGGATAATAATATTTGGCCTGTTTTGGAACTTTTAGCGACAAATCTTGCAGTGTATATTTATTTAAGTAAAGAAAGCGCAAAAACACTCTCAGTGTTGTCAGAATTGCCGCCATGCTTTTCTCATGATGATGATAAATGGTTTTTACATAATCAGATATGGTCTCAGCTGTAATCTCACCTACATTGCTTATTATTTTACCATCCAGGTAATCTATAAAAAAGAATAAACGCTGCATGTGCGTACGCAGACCTCTTTTTGAGTAATCATTATCATGGCAATGCTTTTCATAGGCAATTAGTTCTTTTTCAAACTGTAGCGGTTTTGTGTATCCTGGTTTTTTTACAATCCTTCTAATTATTACACCATGGAGCTGATAATCACCTAAAACTCTTATTCTTCTGATAGGATCTTTGAGTTTTTTGGGCATAGCTTCTATATAATAATTTATCCTGCAGCCGTATTTTTCTTTTAAAAAATCTCTTCCCAGTTTTTCACTAAAATAATGTTCTTCTTTTTCGGTGGCAAATGCAATAACTCTCCTGTAAAAGCAGCGAAATCCGCAAATAGAGTTATAGGAATAATTTAGCCTTTCAAGCTCTGCCAGCACTTTTGCTACAAGCTCTTCTATGGGTAGTTTTGTTTTCATACAACACCTCCTGTCGTGTTAATGTAATAATTAATTATCGCATTGACTATTTTGAGGTATTATGGAAAGAAATAAAAATATATTTGGCTTAAAATAAGGGTATATGCTTATTTCTTTCCATAAACAAAAACTTTCGATAATTTCCATTATGGAAAAATTTCCATAACGGTAAAACTCATATGGCCATAGGTCTTGGCATAAAAGCAGCTATGGCCGGATACAGGGTAATCTTTACCACCATACCACTTCTAATAAATCAGCTAAAGGAGGCAAGGGGGCAAAGCATACTAAGATCCTATGAGCTTAGGTTTGAAAAATATGATCTGGTTATAGCTGATGAGCTTGGATATATACCATTTGATAAGGAAGGATCTGAACTTCTATTTACCCATCTATCACTTAGAGCAGGAAGAAAGTCAACTATTATTACCACTAATCTATCTTTTGATAGGTGGGATGAAATATTTTCAGATCCTGTTATGACTGCGGCTATGATTGATAGGCTGACCCATAAATCATATATTGTTAATATGAATGGACCATCTTACCGGATGAAAGAGACTAAAGAATGGTTGAAAGGACAGAATTAATTATTAATAAGTGGTACAGTTTTCGATTGAAATTTGATACATTTTTCGATTGTAAAAAACAAATACCTACCTCATGGACTGATGTAGCAGAGCCTGGTCTGTTTAACCTGCAGTCAGCAGGAAGGAGCAATTTCAGGTACGCTGATTTAGTAGAGCTGTCTAAGCTACTGAAATACCTAAAGAAACATAAATAACAGTGTTAACTAAATTATGCCTTAAAGTTAACTATATTATGTCACTATTAATATGAATTTAATAACATATTTATAGAGCATAAAGCCTTTAAATAGGCTTATATAGTGGTATTATTGATAGTTATTGGTAAAATTAGCTGCTTGACAAACAATTTATTAAATGGCATTATATGATTAACATAATTAGGAGGTGATAATATGGAGGCTAGAAAAGGAGATGCCAGGAAACAGGCTCTTCTGCAAAACGGGACACTTAATAAAAATGCGGATAAGGTAACAGACTCCAAGTTTAGAAACATGGCATTCTTTGACCCAAGCGATCTTCTGCAGGTTAAATATGAAATGCTAAGGTCCGCCCAAAAAGAGGGAACCAGTATCTTAAAAGCATCCCAAACCTTTGGTTTTTCCAGGATAACCTTTTACAAGATTAACAAGGTATTTAAAGAAAATGGGCTGGCGGGGCTCTTGCCTCAGAAAAAAGGGCCGCGCCGGGCCCATAAATTAACCGGAGAGATCATGGAGTTTGTAAGCCAGCTGGTAGAGCAGAAACCGGACATAAAATCTTCCCAGATAAGACAAAAAATAAAAGACCGTTTTAACCTTTCGGTACATAAAAGAAGCATAGAAAGAGCGATTGATAGAAGTAAAAAAAAACACCCAAAAACCTAAAGGCATAATCTTTGACTCCGAGGGCCTGCTTGAAATTTATGAGGAGCTCCGCTCCTGTGTTCTTGGCAGCAATTGCATATTCAGCCGACCTCCGGGACTGGACCTTTTTTTAAAAAAAGGATTTCTGAAATGGATACAGGTGCAGACAGAGGATAGAGATTACCATAAGCCTTTTAAAGGACCGGAGATAAAGGTAAAAAAACCAGGATTTCTACCGCAGGGACTTGAAAATGAGATTACCCTGTTTTTGGCAAATATGATTTTGGAAGAAAGGGGCGGCCATGTATCAGTCTGATGGGGAAAAGCTAAAATCAACTCATCTTGAACGTAGCGCATACCTGTACATAAGGCAGTCAACGCTGCGCCAGGTATATGAGAACACCGAAAGCACAAAACGTCAGTATGCACTAAAGAAGAAGGCAGCAGCACTGGGCTGGCCAGAGGATTCAATTATTACAATCGACAGTGACCTGGGGCAATCAGGAACATCTTCTGAGCAGCGCCCGGGTTTTAAGAAGCTTGTAGCTGAAGTGGGCATGGGTCATGCCGGAATCGTTGTTAGCATCGAGGTCTCAAGGCTATCCCGCAACTCCTCGGACTGGCTAAGGCTGCTTGAGATATGCGCCATAACCGATACCCTGATTATGGATGAAGATGGAATATACGATGTAAATGATTTTAATGACAGGCTTCTTCTGGGACTTAAGGGCACCATGAGCGAGGCAGAGATGCATTTTCTCTACTCAAGGATGAGGGGAGAGGTACAATTTCTAAAGCTAAGCGCGGGGAGCTGAAGAGGTCCCTTCCGGTGGGATATGTATATAACGGGGATGATAAGATAGTAATGGATCCGGACCTGGGGGTACGAAATGCTGTAAATGTATTTTTTAAAACCTTTAAGCGGGCCGGCTCTGCATGTGCTACCGTAAGAGAGTTTAACCAAAGAAAACTTAAAATGCCTACCCGGTTTCTTAGAGGTTACAGGAAAGGAGAGCTTGCCTGGAAGCCCCTTACCCACAACTGGACGCTCAGGATGCTTCACAATCCCATATATGCAGGCATATACTGCTACGGGAGAACACAGATAAAAAGCACAGTAGAGGGCAAAAAGCAGGTTAATATGCCTGTAGAGGACTGGCATGTCTTTATGCCGGATGCCCATCCGGGATACATAACGGGGAGCCAGTTCGATGAGAACCTGAAAAAGCTAAAAGAGAATTCCTGCGCATACGGAGAGGACAGAAGAAGGAGTCCGGCAAGAGAGGGACCGGCTCTTCTCCAGGGAATAATTGTATGTGGCAAATGCGGAAATAGAATGACGGTTGGATACCGGCAGAACTGCTCTAAACTTGTACCGGTTTATACATGCCAGAGGGATCGTATTGAAAATGGGGCAAAGGTATGTCAGACTGTAGCAGGAGAAAAGGTTGACGAAGAGATCTCAGAATTGCTGCTTGAAATGCTAAATCCGCTTGCCATAAAGGCAGCAATAAAAGTAGAAGATGAGCTTAAGAAAAGAAAGCTTGAAACTGACAGCTTTTACAGACAGCAGGTAGAAAGGGTCAGATATGAGGCGGAGCTTGCCAGAAAAAGATATATGCTGGTTGATCCCCAAAACCGCCTGGTGGCCACGGAGCTTGAAGCAGCCTGGAACCAAAAATTAAGGCAGCTGGAAAAGACCCGGCAGGAGTACGAAAAAAAGAAGGAAGATGATTTAAAAGAAGTGAGGCAAACCACCAAAGCAGATATTATTAAAATAGCATCTGATTTTCCCAAGCTTTGGAGTAACCCCGGTGTTTCCTTCAGGGAGAAAAAGAGGATGATTCGTCTGCTTATTGAGGATGTGACAGTCAAAAATGATGATAAAAAGGTTGTTTTAAACATAAGGTTTAGGGCAGCTACATTAAAAACCCTGATTATTGACAGGAAACTTCCCATATACGAAATTAGAAGGACAAGAGATAAGATAATAGCCAGGGTAGATGAGCTAACAGAAAATCATATACCATCAGAGATTGCAGCTACTCTAAACAAGCAGGGCTACCGCTTATGGAATGGCAATATTTTTAAAAAAAAGTCTGTAAAATATATTATCAGAACCTATGGCCTAAAGAGCCGGTATAAGCGGCTCAGAGAAAAAGGTTATCTTACCTTGAGAGAAAAAATGGTTGAACTAAACTCTACTCAAAAACAAATTATGCAAATGAGGAATGAAGGAAAGATTGTTTTTTACAGGGCTACTGAAAAAAATGAATATCTTTATGAACCACAGAATATGAACAAATATTTAGCAAAAACTCAATCGTAAGGGAGAAGTGCAGTATGAAGCATAGTCTTTGTCATACGGGTTGGCCTTGCCTGACATGGATATAGCTTGATGAGTTCTTTCTTATTTCCATTAGAAAAAAGATCTATACTAGTCTTAAAGAACTGCAAGTTGATCTGGATAAGTTTATGGTAAAATACAACTGGTATAGGACTCATCAGGGATACAAAGTGGGTGGAGTTATGCCCATAAATAAATTTGTAAGTGGTATTTCTAGACCACTTGCTTTGGAATCTAAAACTTAATATTTTATTATCAAAGAACATTGGATACCAAAAGTGTTAACCTAACTTGTCAACAATATATATAATTATATAACCTAATAATCTTTTCAAGAATAATACCTATTGTTAATTTTGGAAATAATTCACATATTGTGTAAAAGATGAATTAAATAGTACTTAAATTACTATAGCAGGCAAAATATGTATTTATAAAATCATTTAAACCCATAAGTTGTGTTATTTTGGTATTTATAAAAATTTATATTTATTCACTATAAGCTGAAAAGCTCTTTTCTTAAAAACTAGAGCAAAGATCCCATCCTACTCTAACAATTATTATTGATAGAAATATGATAAAAATAGTCTTGATGATTTTTGCACTTATTTTTTTATTAAGATAAGTTCCTATCCTGGACCCGGCAACAGCACCTACCGCTACAGCCAGACCAATAAATATATCAAACCTCACCGATAGAAGTTTTCCAATAATACCAGGAATGGCATTACAGAGTACAATCATAAGAGAAGTGCCAATAGCCACTTTCAAAGGTAGATCGAAGAGCACAACCAGAAGGGGCACATAAAGAAATCCTCCACCTACTCCCAGCACTCCAAAACCAAATCCAGCTACCAGGGCAATAGGGATTATCTTAAAAAAGTCCATTTTACCGGGAACTCTTTTTGCTGCAAGTGCAAGATCCTGGTTGCTGTCCTTGCTGGTTCTTTTTATAAAAAACAGCACGAGGGCCAGAACTACTATACCAAGATATATGATCTTTATAGTGTTCCCCAGAAAATAGGAGGTGAAATAGGAGCCAAAAAAATAAGTTATCCCACTTGATATCCCGAAGATTAGGGTATACCTGAAATTTATGGTCTTCTGAGGCCAGTTAAAAAAAGTACCAAAAGAGCTGGCAAAAAATACTTGTACTGCTGATATAGCAGTAGCTGCTCTGACTTCAATATTGGTTATATATAGAAGAATGGGAAGAATGATTACACCCCCACCAATTCCGAGAAGAGTAGTGATTATACCTGTAAGTATACCAATACCAAAAAAAATCAGATATTCCATAAAATTCTTTCTAGATATTTTATAAAAAGCCTTTTTTGTAAAATATCTACAGTATAAGTTAAGAATAAACTTATAAAGATATATACTACATTATTTACAAATTTATTGATGTAGTGGTATATAATTTAAGTTTAAAAAGCAGCCAAGACACTGCATCCTGGGACATCTTCCTGTCTTTTAGCCATATCAACAAGATAATCAGGAAAGCTCCCTCCGGCATCTTCAAGGGCAATATTAAATAGTTCCCTTACTAAATCTGGATTATTATCAGCTATATTCTGAGATAAAGTACCTTCCTCTAAATCATAAAGAAAAGCTCCCTTACCATCTACTCTGCAGTTAAACCACCATTTATTGGTTATTACCGTTACTGCAGCTCCCCAACCTATTGTAACATTCTCTCTGAATTTGGGTTCATCATTTACGAGATGGTTAAAAAATGACCGGCCGTGCATATTAATTTTTTCAACCCTGCTTTTCTGGTTGAACATTTGTTTTCCGAGCAGACCTTTAAAATAATCAGCCCACTTAAATCTTTCATCTGATATTTTTGGTTCTACTCCTATAATATCTAAAATAGTAGCTGGTATATCTGTATGTTGTATCAGTATATTAGATTTCTTTCCTCTACCATAAGAACTGTCTGGATGCCTTAAAAAAATAAATGTATCAAATACTTCAGGATAGGAAGGATAGCCTTTCTTCCCTAAAAAATTATTTTCTCCTATAGAGTGGCCATGATCCGAGGTAATAACTATTAAGGTATTATCCAGCATACTCATATTGTAGAGTGCCTCATAAAGATATCCAAACCACCTATCACACATTGTTACCATACCACTGTAATTTGCCTGGGTTCCCTTTATGATATTTTCAGAAATATTGGAAGTATCGCAGTAGAGAGACAGAACTTGTTGAGGGTAACCAGTAGAATACATTTCTCTATAATAAGATGGCACAAACCAGGGTTCATGAGGAGACCAGGCCTCAATAGTCAAAAATAACTTATCTTTGTCTCTGTTCTGTTCCAGCCATTTAACAGACTGGCGCATTACTTTGGCAACAGAATAATCTTCTTCTTGTTTAACCTCTTGTATATTCATCAGACACTGGCTTAAAAAGTTTATACGTATCTCATTCTGAATCTCTTTTGGTAAGTATTTATCAATTTCACTCCTATCTGGTAATGGCCCACTTTTATATGCATCTACTTCATAACCTCTAATCCATTGCCATTGGCTAAATCCCCTGTGGAAATTTTTAGAAGGTTTAAACATGTGCTGAATATCTGATATCAGGCATGTAGTATATCCATTCTGCTGCAATATCTCCGATAAAGTAGACCTGTCTTCATCTATGGGCCCCCAGCCTGGTGAACCTTTAATATCTCCTTTTAAATATATATCTTTATTAAAGGGGTAAACTCTCATACCAGTATAGATGGCTCTTCTTGCCGGAAGTGTGGGAAGAGACTCAGGATAACATCTCCCAAGTATGAAAGATTCTCCAGCAAACCGGTCCAGGTTGGGAGTCTTAACCTTTCCCCAGGGAGGGTTTCCTAAAATACCTATACAATCTCTTCTTAAGCTATCAAATATAAGTAGAATTACATTCATTTGCTTTCTCCTAACTATCCCTAAAAATATATTTACCCAATTCAGATTACCTACTCTTTCTATTATATAAGATTCTAATTAACATTATTTTTATGTAAAGTTTCCTGATAATAATTAACCAATATTTCCGCAACTTCGGGCCTGGTTATTGTTTCAGATGGCTTCACACCTTTACTTAACATCTCTCTTAATTTTGTACCAGAAATTAAGACATGATCCTTATCCGGATGGGGACAAGTCCTTTTAGAAGCTAATTGACCACATTTTAAGCACCAAAAAGCCCAATCCACTTTAATTGGTTTTATTTTCAAGTCCTTCTCATTATACTGGTCAAAAATATCTTGAGCATCAAAGGACCTATAATAGTTTCCAACACCAGCATGATCTCTACCAATAATTATATGAGAACAGCCAAAATTTTGCCTAATAATAGCATGCAACACAGCTTCTTTGGGTCCAGCGTAACGCATTTCCATAGGATATACTTTAAATACTACTCTATTTTTGGGATAATATTTTTCAATAAGAACTTCATAACATTTTATTCTAACTTCAGCAGGTATGTCCCCTGGTTTTAATTCTCCCACAACAGGATGAATAAATAAGCCATCTGAAATCTCTAAAGCTATTTTTGTTAAATATTCATGTGACCTATGTATAGGATTACGAGTTTGAAAAGCTGTTATATTAGACCAACCTTTTTCTTTAAATATTTTCCTTACTTCATCAGGTCTTGCATACTGGGGGAACTCTTTAGGGTATCTTCCCTCAGAAAATACTTTAACTTTACCACCTAAACAGTACTTATTATCACTATTAAGTAATTTAGCTACTCCAGGGTGATTACAGTCATTGGTCCCAAAAACAACTTTTGACTCTTTTTTGACTTCACGAATATATATTTCCTCTATATTTAACTGGCCTACTATCTCATCATCATATGGACTGGAGAGAAGGATATTATCACCTACTGCAAGTTTATTTGCTATTGAGTAAGAAACAGATAATATTACCGGTATAGGCCATACTACCCCGTTAGAAAGTCTCATATTCTTTAAGATACTTTCATAATCTTTTTTAATCATAAAGGCTTCTAGTGGACTAAACGCCCCAATTCCTAGCATTATTAAATCAGAAAATTCCAAAGTACTTATTCGAACTATTTTATTTTTATCTATTTCTTTAATTAACTTTTCTCTTTCTTTATTTTTGACAATTAATGTTACTAATTTACCACCATGTGGTTCAATTAATTTTTTATTTTGATTATTCATATTGTTCACTCCATTATCCATCTACAGAATTTTCTCTAATTTCTTATAATAAGGCTTTTAAGTAATTCTTCCCTTAAATTATTTTCAAAGCACCCATAAGAGCAATAATTAATCCAGAAAATCCAATAAAATAGTAAATTATTTTTCTAATTATTTCTTCCTTACTTTTTTTTGAAATATGATTTCCTAAAAATAACATAGCTATTACTGGCAATACAACTATTAGAGAAATAAACAGTATATCTTTTGAATATCCAATTTTTCCGATTCCAACAATAACAACTCTTATTAGACCGGTTATTATAAATATAACTTGTAAAGTTCCTTTTGCATCTCTGGGATCATCTACCTGGGAATAAAGATACAGTGCAAGTGGTGGCCCTCCGGCTATAAAAACACCTGATATAATACCACTTATGATCCCGGTAAAAAATGCTAACACTCCTTTATCATCACTTATAAATTTAACGGAATATTTAAAAACGGAAATCATAGACAATATCAATATAGCGATGCCGATAAATACTTTGAAAATAGTATTGTTGTTAAATAAAAGTAAAAATTTATATCCAACATAAGTTCCAAGTACACTTCCCAGACTGATTATTAAAACTTTTAACCAATCAATTTTTTTATTATCTTTTGATATAAAAAATAGTCCTGTAAATACTAATGTTCCTATAATTCCTACTACTGCTGCAATTCTTTCTATATCATTAAAAATAAAGGAAAAAATGATCATACTTACTAAACCAAATCCTACACCACTAAATCCATGAACAAGAGCTGCTATAGTAATAACAACATATATGATCAAATTATCAATTTCCATAAACTTACCAATGCTCTTTACACAATATTTAATAGATCTTTAATTGTCAAAGAACAAAAATTTTATCATTCATAAATTTAAACTCCTTTATTCAGAATGATGCCATCTAAGTAGTTTTTTAAAAATGATACTATTTATTAGAAGGTAGGAAACCAGATTTAAAAAACCTATAAGAAATACCCCAAAGAAAATAACCGCGATTTGATTTAACTCCCTTGCATGCATAATCATATATCCCAGACCACTACTTGCTGCAATTATTTCTGCAGCGACAACCAGACTAAAACTATAACTCCACCCAACCATTACTCCTGTAGCAATATCTGGTAGGGTTGCAGGAATAGCAATTCTTAATAATAATTTAGCCCCTTTTAATCCAAAAGATTGACCTGCGCGTAACAGGTTTGAATCGATACAGAGCATTCCCTTTAAAGTATTTGTAAATACCGGAAAGAATGCCCCAAGAAATATTATTAATATTTTTGATGGTTCGCCTAATCCTAACCAGATAACTGCAATAGGTATCCACGCTAGTGGTGGAATAGTCCTTAACATATTAATAGGCGAACTTACAATATTACCAAATTTAACATACCATCCAGATAGGATTCCTAATACTATCCCAAGAATTGCTCCAATTAGAAAACCTATTGCAATGCGCATAAAACTAATGCCAATATGCTGAACTAGCCTGAGTATTGTTAAATTTTCCATTGTTTCTTTTAATACTACAAACGGCCCAGGGAATGTTTCGGGATTAATAAGTTCAAACTGATAAATTAACTGCCAAATAATGATTGCTACTATTAGTCCACTCCATGGAAGCAGAATAGTATCTCTAAATTTTCTCACCTTTTAACCTCCTTTAAACTTGAAGCCCAAGGTAACAAAATTCTTTCAACCCTATCTAAAACTACTGAAAATATTAATCCTATTACTCCAATAATAATCATTCCTGCAATTGTTATATCAGTATCATAAAAATATCTGGCTCCCTGAATGAGGGCACCCAGGCCTTCAGTAGTACCTATCATTTCTACAGCAATAATTACCATAAAAGCAACACCTACTGCAATTTTCATACCAGCAAATATTCTGGGCGATGCTGAGGGCAATATTACTCTGGAAAATATTTGTTTTTTATTAGCACCTAACATTCTTCCAGCATTTATTAAATTTATATCTACTAATTTTACCCCCTGTATAGTGTTTGTAATCATTACCCAAAAACAGCCATACCATATTAAAATCACTCTTGAAACTTCACCGACACCAAACCATGCTATTACAAGTGGCAACAAACTAATAGTTGCAATTGCTCGTGCAAAGGTAATAATATTAGCTGATAATCTATCTAAAATATTACTGCTACCAATTAATATTCCTAAAGGTATTGCGGAAACAGCTGCATACATATAACCCTGAAAGATACGCCAAAAAGTAGATTTAATATGTACCAGAACAGTTTTTCCACTTGGATAACCCTTGGTTGATAATTCCCAAATTGCTTTTAATAAGTTAGAAGGTGGTGGTAATTTAAAAGGACTCAGGAGTCCAATGCGAAAAAATAATTCCCATGCTGCTAATATTAAAGCCACAGTAGTGATCTTAATTGTATTCGGAGAGAGGATAAAATTTTTAAATCTATTCCTTCTATTAACCAATGGTTTCATAAATCTCCTCATAGTACTTCATGAATTCCTGACTCGATTCAATTCGGGGTCGGGGCATATCTATTTTAAATTCCTTTTTTACAAACCCGGGACGTGAATTAAACACAAGTACTCTATCAGATAAAAAAATTGCTTCAATTATACTGTGGGTAACAAAAATTACTGTTTTTTTGCTTTTTTGCCAAATTTTCAATAATTCTCGTTGCATTTGCTCTCTTGTTAATTGGTCCAATGCACCAAAAGGTTCATCCATTAATAATATAATAGGATCCAATGCCATAGCCCTGGCAATTGCTACTCTCTGTTGCATTCCTCCTGAAAGTTCCCTTGGATATTTCTTCTCAAAGCCTACCAAGTTTACCAATTTAATTAGTTCCTCTGCCTTTTTTATTCTTTCCAACTTTGGAACTCTAACACATCTCAATCCAAACTCTATATTTCCTATAGCAGTTAACCAGGGGAATAAACCTGAATGCTGAAATATAATTCCTCTATCTAACCCAGGGTCTTTTACTGGTTTACTATTAATAAGGACTTCCCCAGTAGTTAAATCTGTCAAGCCTGCAATAATATTTAACATTGTCGATTTTCCACATCCGCTACGCCCCACGATAGCTACAAATTCATTATTTTTAATAGAAAAATTCACACCTTCTATTGCAGTAACTTCCTCAGAACCATTTCTATTAAAAATTTTACTGGCATTTTTTACTTCGATAATAAATCTATTTTTATCTTCTTTATACACCCTTATCATCTCCCTATTTGAACACAAGCTATACAAAACACATAAAGCAAATCCATTTTTTATATATTTATTTTTTAAATCCTATAATTAAGATATCTTTTTAATACCCAGTCATACTTAAACGATTCGCAATTTTTTCTTCCTCCTTCAATGTACCTTTACTCTTTTCCTGAATAACCCATTCAAACCTCTCAGGATCAAGATTCTTTCCTTTAAATCCTTCAAAATCCTCACTATAACGATGTGCCTGAAATACTATTTTACTTAATGACCAACCAAAGAATGCTGGCCTTCTTATCAAAAAAGGACTTTGATATTTCCATACTATATCCTTATCATAAGTTATTTCATAAAAGATGCCCTTTTTTGATTCACAAATTAATGTATTTCCATTTGGCAACCTTTGTGCACTACCGCAAATATTCGTATAAATTAAATGCCTGGGATCAATCCACTCCCATTCCACTTTATCCGTTTTTGGATTTACTTCTAAAATTCTTGATGCTTCAAAAGTCGTCCCTGCCTCCAGTGGATCTCCGGAACGTAAATATTTTCTATGAAGCCCATTATCAAAAAGCATTACATTGCCGTTTTCTAGAACTGTTACACAGTGTTGGTGACCTACTAGATACTCGGGCCCCCACCTCCAGACAATTTCACCACTCTTTTTGTCAACTCTTGCTATTGTATTTAAATGTCGGATAGACAACAGAGGATCCCCATTGGGAAACACTGCAATAGCGTTTGAATATCCCCAAACCATTCTCGGGTCTAAAGGACATTCTACATCTTTTTCTGGATCCAAATGTTTATAATTATACCATTCCCATACTATTTCTTTTTTTCTATTAATCTCATGAATGGATATTCCATAAATTCTCCCATCCAATTCTGTTCCTGGGATTCCGCCTTTAATCTTTTTTTGGATATCTTCTGGAATATTACAGTATCTTAGTATTAAAATATTTCCATTTTCCAATATTACGAAATCATGGTTTAATAAATTATCATCATATCTCCATAACTCATTTCCATCCCAGTCAACTTCTACCAACTCTGTACCATTTGATTGAAGTTTTTCGTTAGCACCAGGTCCCCTACCATGCCAGAAAAGTGTCCCCTGCGGAGTTAATCTACAGTGATTACTAGTTGGATTTTTCATTTCCCAATAATGTACTATATTTCCATCCATATCAATAAGCCAGGCATAGTTTCCATACATCGGTGAATACAATGTATATCCCTTATAAACTCTTGACTCATCATGTATTTCTACATCACTCTTCATTTCTCTTATATAAGTTGCCATCTAATTTTCCTTTCTTTCCTTTCTTTTCTTTGGCTAAGTAAAAATAAAATAATTAACTATATTTTAAATAGTTTACAAAAAGTTGTATAAATGTCCGAAGCAATCCTGAAATCCTCCATCTCTTACATATACCCCAGTTTCCTCAACCTCTCCATAGCTTTTTCCTTATCCTGTCTTCTGCCTGCTCTCTCTACCGTGTTCTCTAAATCTTGCTCCCAAGCAGGTATATCACTCATCTTAAGAGAGGTAGTAGCAGCACCTAGAGACCTGTAGCCATTCTTATACAGTGAGCAATAAGGGATATTAAAGGTTAAGGTAGTATCCCATATATCACGTTCGGTAAAGTGTAAAATAGGCTGAATCCTGGTATGTTCAGGGGTATAGAAGTCACCGGGATGTAGTACAAAGTAATCATCCTTTGCCCTAGCCTCCTGTTCATCCCAGCGTATACACATAAATATACCTTTTATATTATTCCTAGCTAAAAAATCATTAAATACTACAGTCTTCATTAAGTGATTTCCTATCCAGGACTCTGGTTCAAAGGGGAATTTATCTCCGGGATATTTTAGTCTTTCCCTTATCTCTTTTTGATTTATATCATTTAGCTTGGCTATCTCTACATCTTCACCCAGTACTCCACCCGCTGCATCTATTACATCTTTGTTAGAGCACCACTCCAAATCTAAGTTCCATTCTTTCTCATACTTCTCTAGTATGGCATGTATTTCCGGGAAAGTATCTCCCTCGTCTATAGTCATTACCTTGGGGATACCTATTCCATCTTCAGTGCAGACTTGCTTTATTACCCACAGAGTAAGAGTAGAGTCCTTTCCCCCAGTCCAGGTGATGGCCAGGTTAGTATGGTTAAACTTAGAAAAGGTTTCTCTTACTATCTCTTTTGATTTTTCGATCTTTTTCTCTAATTCTTTTTTTCTATCTTCAGATACCATTTTTAATTTTTCCTTTCTTTTAACGGTTTATCTTTAACAACTTAATTTGGGTTTATTCCCTGTTTCTGTTTATAAATGAATTTAGTTTGTCTTTTTTATCTCTATCTATAGAAGATAAATTTTGCAGCTCATACTCGTCTGATATTTGGTCATATGATTCCCATAAGTTTCCATCTTCCTTATAGATTATCTTTAAACCATCCTCCATAAGGTAATATACTGGTTTATCTGTATCCTTTTCCTTACTTCCAATCTTCCCCATGGATTCCCCGTATAATGTATAAGGAGATATAGAATTAAAAGGAAATATTGATTTACCCTTAAAGGATGGTGCTGGCTCTACTCCTAGCATACTGCATATGGTGGGTGGTATATCAATTAGTGATACTGGGGTGTTTATAATTTCTTGTGTGTATGACCTGTCGTACACTAGCAGGGGTACATTTACCAGTTCCGAATACATCTTGCCATCATGAGATAGTCCCTTATGTTCTGCAAATTCATCCCCATGATCTGAGGTAATGATGATAGTAGATTTTTCTAAAAGGTTATGGCTACTAAATATTAAGAAAAGCTGCTTAAGATAATCATCAGTCTCTGCTACCTTGGCCATATAAAGTTTTTTTAGAGTATCTACTTTACTTTTATCTGATATATCCCTTTTTAGTAATACGTTCTTAAATAATCCGAACATCTCCTCTTTAGATAGCTTTATACTGGGATCTATCTTAGCTAGATACTCTTCTTCTGCTATATAGGGCTCATGCACATCCATATAGTGTACCCACAAGAATAGTGGTTTGGAGAAAGAAAAGTTAGATAGAAATTCTTTGACCTTGTTATTTATCTCTCCACCTACTATAAAGGGATAAATATCAGTTACGTCATCTTGCATGGAATCATAAAATATCTCCCATCCCTTATTATATCCAAAGTAGTAGGACAGATATGCATTAGAATGAAAGGCTGAAGTATAGATACCTGCTTTTTTTAGTGACTCTGATATTAAAGTCTTATTCTTATTTAGCTTTTTTTCCTTACCGTATTCCAGGTAGTATTCTGAGGCTAATATCCCTTGAAAGCTTGCCTGGGTATAGGGGCCGGTAGCATGGGAATTTTTAAAGATTACACAATGGTCTTTAAGTGAATCGATATATGGAGTTAGATTTTCTTCCGACCCATATAGACCTAGCTTATCAGCTCTTAAAGCATCCATAGTTATTAATATAACATTTTTAATTTTATATCCTTTTACCTTCAATACTTGTTAAAAATATTTAAAAAGTCAATTCTAAAAAACCTTAATTTGCTAATAATCCATAAAAGGTAATTTCACAATTTTCCCTGTTTCAATAGATTTTGTTATTGCATAACATATTTCATGTATCTTTAGAGACTCTTCTATATTTACGGCACTTTGCTTATTATTTTCAATAGAATCGATAAAATCATTTACTAAATCACCAAATGCATGATGAGATACAGCACCGCTATCGGGCATTTTAGTATTAAATTTCTGCCAGCCCATTTGCCCTGGAAATAAATCTTTAATGTAGTACTTATCATTCATAATAGATCCCTTTGTACCATGAATTATGAAATTCCTAGTATATGGTGATACATTTTCATAGGTCGAATAAGTATTCCCAATAGCACCATCTTTAAACTTTAAAACCGCTGTAAAAGTAGGACCATATTCATATTCTTTTTTCCAGCCCCAAGTTTGATATCCAAAAACCTCTTCTACTTCACCAGCGCATCTCCTTAAAAAAGCTATGGCATGAATTCCTGTCGATAATACTGCAGAAGGGCCCCCTTTTTTGTATGATGTCCCCATTTCCAACCTCCCCAATCAGCCGCAAAATTATGGGAATTATCTGCTTCAATATAAAAAATTTTTCCCAGATGACCGCTATCAACTAATTTAAGAACATTCAACACGAATGGATTATAAAGTATAGGAGTTCCCTGTTGGGTCTTCACTCCACTTTTTTTAACAGCTTTATACACTTCTAATACTTCTTTAAAAGTCATTCCTAATGGTTTCTCAACCATTACATGCTTATCTTCATTTACTGCCTTTATAGTTTCCTTTGCATGCAAGAAATGTGGCCCCGTTATACAAATAATATCGATATCTTTCCTTTTTACCAGCTCATCATAGTCATTTATTACTTCAATATCATTAAAACCAAAAGATTTTAATTTCTTTTCAGTTTTTTCTTTATTTCTGGTAACAGCAACAGCTATTCTTGTAAGTGGATTATTATTGAATGCCTTAATATATTCGATTGCCACATTTCCTATACCATAAATCCCTACCTTATATTTACTCATTTAATCCTCCGATTAAAATCTAACTATTTCTTTAGAATTAAAATAAAGAACTTATTATTTGTGGGCATACCAATAATTTAATTGATACACCCACATATTTCATTCCCGCATCAATATCAGCCTATTATTACGGTGTCCAATTACCCTTGATTTCTACATATTCAGGCATTATCTCCTCTAAAATTCCGGTATAGGTATAATCAAGAACATCTATAATTGGAGGTTCAATTCTACCATTTCTTTCCTGGAAAGAAGTATAGTTCTCAAAATCGCTTACAAAACGATCATTAATGAAACCAGCTTCAGCTGCAAATTCACCAGCCCAATAATCAGCCCATCCTTGTTGTACCAGATCAAGTGGTTGTTCTGAATCTTCTGCGAATATTTCCATAGCTTCATCTGCATTTTCCGGATCTTTACAGAACTCCATACCCTTATATACTGCCCACAATAGACATGTGGCAGTATTTGGGTTATTTCTCAAGAAATCTTCAGAAAATACTATAGGCACATTTGTAGAAGAGTAATTCTTACCACCAAGAACATCAGAATCAAATAAATTAGTTGCAATATCTTCTACTTCAAAAGGTGTAGGTGGCCATACAAGAAAAGCCTGGATATCATTATTTCTTAAAGCAGTAACTTGCTCCGGTGCTCCAAGATTAACTACATTAAAATCATTTATATCTAGACCATATTCAATTGCTATATTCTCCAGTATTCCTGAACAGGTAGAACCCTCCAGAAGCCCAATTTTAATACCCAGTAGGTCTTCGGGTTTCTCAATAGTAACATCATTTCTTACCATTAGATATTCTACAGGACAGTAGTTTAGCATTCCAATAATAACTACAGGTACCGCGTTATGAACCATACTAATAACCGGCATATTTCCAGGTGTCCATATCTGTATATCTCCACCAATTAAAGCTTCACCTGCAAGAGCACCAGCAGTAAAGGTTGCTTTTTCAACACTCGAAAATCCAGCTTCTTCAAAGTATCCCTTTTCCAGTGCAATACTATGACTTGCAAACAATGTGTTTGCCTGAAAATGTATAGTTATATTTTTCATTTCAGGTTCAGGTAATACTACTTCTGCCTCTTCTGCTGCTACTTCTTCCTCGGCTGCTACTTCTTCCTCGGCTGCTACTTCTTCCTCGGCTGCTGCCTCTTCTTTGCATCCTATTAGAGATAGTGTAGCTACCATACCAATAATAGCTAATATTGAAATTATCAAAAACGTAAATTTCCTCATTTTTCCTCCTCCTAGAGTTTGTTTTTTTTACAAGTATCAATATAATATTAGTGGAGATTTGTTTGACCGCGCCGCGTGCGTTTTCAGACAAATCTCTATTTTTTCATATACCTCCCTCCTTTATTTAACATTTATAAAAAACTTCCATAACCTCTTTTCCAATCACCTCACATTCTTTTACGAATATCAGATATACTTATTTTATCTTTCATATACTCATCTAAATGATTTTATCCCAAGCCTTGAAGACTGTTTTAGCATTTTCTAATGACACATCCTTACCCCATGAAAACTGCGCTATTACTCCACCGTTATTTACTCCACCGTTATTATGGTCCAAGGCATTTCTAATTCTTATTACTGCATTAAACACATCATCAGTGCTACCAAAAGGTAGGATATGTTGCCTATCTATTTCACCCCAGAATGTTATTTTGCCTTTATATTCCTGTGCTAATGTTTCAATATCCATTGCAAATATTTGTGAGTTAATAGCATCTACTCCTACCTCAATTAAATCAGAAAAAATCTTCTCTATATTCCCATCCGAATGAAAAAAGGTATACTTTCCATAAGAATGGATCAATTTACAATAATCTTTATATAATGGTTTAAACACTTCTCGCCAAATTTTTGGATTTATTAATAAATCTCTGGCTGAGCCCCAATCATCCATAAAAAATACTCCGTCAATAGCAGTTTTACACCAACTTTCAATATCTTTTAGATAATATTCGTGAACAAGCTTTAGTAATCTATAGAATTCTGGCCTATCATATCCAATATCCATATAGAGGTTCTCTGTTCCTCTTAAAAATTGAATTCTTTCAAATGGCCTTGCAGTTATACTAGATAAAATAAATTCATTACTTCTACTACATAAATCATCAATAAAGTCTTTATTTCTTTTTTTTATCAAATGATATGGAGGTTTAAAATTTTTTAATTTAAACCAATCATCCAGAGCCGGTTCTTTAACTTCACCAGTAAAACCTGGTTCCCCAACATACCAAATACTTCCCCATTCATCTTTAAAAGTTCCCTTTTTTGAAATAAGTTTAAAAAATTCTTTATCCCCAGAAGGATATGATTCAGCACACTTTATATCTACAGGAAATTCTTTTATAAAAGATTCATACATATTTCCCTTGAACAAAATAATATATGCTACAGGCCAGATATCCCGAGGTACCCTATCAGGTTTTTTAAATTTTAAACAAGCTTTTACTCTTTCCCTACTATTTATCTTTCTATCTCCTTAAATAATCCTTATCTAATAAAATATGTAATCCTTTACTATTTTTTCAATCCCAATATATAATTCCATTCATTACTACTATAGGATAAGCAATAAATAATAGAATTAATATTATGGCTGGCGAAATAAATAAAATTCCTGTTCCAATTTCATTAAGTTCTTTTTTTCTAAAAATTTTCATACAATATCTAACTTCCTAAAAGACTCTTTTCCAATAAATAATCAAAATCAGATTCTAGAAACTTTTTTATCACTAGAGTTATTGCACCATGCACAGGTGCATCCAACCCAAACTCTGTGAATTCAATTTTGGTATTTTTTACGGGGATTCTTGCACGTAATCTAGCAGTTTCTATTAAGGAACTCTTAATAATATCCTTAACTCTATAATAATCTCCACCAATAATGACAATATCTGGATTAAGAATATTCAATAGATTTGAAATTCCAATACCAATATATCTACCAATTTGCTTTAACTCTGCAATTGCGAGGTCATCTCCTTTTTCTGCATATTCAAAAATCAATTCTACTGCATGTACGCTGAATTCTTTTTCACTTAAACTATTTAAAGCTGTATTCTCACCAAGTTTTATTCTTTTTTGAAACTCTTTAAATAAAGCGGGATATGATGCCACTGTTTCTAAACACCCAGAACTTCCGCAATAACACTTTTTTCCATCTATTTCAATTACTGAATGGCCTAATTCACCCGCAGCATCTTTACTACCTGTATATATTTCTCCATTAACTATAAGTCCATTACCAATACCATAACCAGCCAATACAAATAATAAATATTTTGCATTTTTCGCTTTTCCAAACCAAAATTCATTTAGGGCACATAAATTTGCGTCATTTTCTACAAATACCTGGTATCCGTATTTCTCATTTATAAATCTTGAGATATTCACTCCTTCACCATGTCCAATAATAGGGGAACTAAGAATTACTCCATTTTTATTATCCACCGTTCCAGGCACACTAACACCAACCCCAATTATCTTATCCTTCATGCTGAAGTTATCTAATAATTCATTTAAAACTATTTCTAATTGCATCAATATATTGGCACCTTTGCCCCTATAATCAGCATCAATTATGAATCCACTGATTTTCTCCCCAAACGAATTAGTAATCATTCCTTGTACTTTATATGTCTTAAAGCTAATTCCAATAATATAAAAAGATGACGGATTAAATTCTAATAAATCTGGTTGCCTGCCTCCCGTAGAATTTCCCTTATATTTAACCCTTATAAAGCCTTTTTCCAATAGGAGATTTACAATATTTGAAATTGTTGGAGCAGTTATTGAAGTTTCCTCCGATAGTTCTTTTCTTGTGGTTATTCTTTTCTTCCAAATTATATTTAAAATATTAAGAATATTACTCTTTCTTAATAATGGTATGTTTGTTATTCTTTCCTTCATAACTAAGTTTTCTTTTTTCAGGTTTTAAATAAAAAAACTTATAAAAATCCTAAATAAATTTACTTATATAACTTTTATCTTTATATTCCTTTATAAGATCCTCACTTATAGGATATTGTCCATATCTTCTAGTGGCCTCTATCATCACTTTATAATTCTGGGGATTGACTCCTGGATGTATGGAATTACTAGAAGCCATAATGTGGCCTCCTCCAGGAGAAGCTTTGGCTATAGTCTCCTTTACCGCTTCTACAACATCCTCCTTTGTGCCTCGGGTAAGAACATTGGTGGCGTCTAAATTTCCGGCAAGGCAGATCTTGTCTCCATATTTTTCCTTTACCTCTCCAATATCCATATTTGCAATAGGTTCAAGGGGGTCAAGTACGTCAATACCTGCTTCTATTATATCGTCTATTATTTTCCATAAATTTCCGTCGGTATGTTTAATAAAATAAGAACCTAAATTATGAGTCAGTTCAACAGCTTTCTGTAAATAAGGTAATGCAAACTCTTTAAAATGATCCGGAGAAATTAAAGACCCTGTCTTCCCCGCATAATCATCTCCTGTTACTATTACATCCGCACCAATCTCTATCGCATTTTTTATTACTTTATTATTATATTCCCAAATAATTTGTAGAAGCTCTTTAACAAAATTAGGTTCAGTAATGTAATTTATAAAAAGTTTATCCATTCCTCCAAAAAGATAATGAGAAATTTCAAAGGTCTCATGAGCCATAAAGACAATTGCCTTTTCCCCTTTAAACCTTTTTACAGCTTCTTTTAAAGAGTCGTATAAATTATCTAAATCTGCATCTGGTAAAATAAAACTTTTTAAATCACTATAGGATCTTATTGGTCCATCAACTGGATAATAAGTACCATTGGGTTCTAATTGCCAGGTAATGCTCCATGAATCCCTATATATATTCCCACTAATCAGATATCTCTTTTTATCCTCAAATATAGTAAAGCCATCAAGGTCTTCTTTTTCAACAAAGTCCAGAAAGGATATATCTCCATACAATCCTTCTATTACAGGTCTGTCTATAATAAGTTCCCATATGGGTACTATATCAGGTTGTTGTCTCTTTATTGTGGTTAAAAATCTTTGATATCCATTCATTTTATGTTTTTTTACTTACACTTTTTAAATATATATTAATAACTCTCATTTTATTGAAAATAAATATTTAATCTTAAAAGAATTTCATGCACAAATATCTTAGTTATAAGTATTATAACGCTTACTTATTAATTGTCAATTAAAATGTTCCCATTCTAGCATTCCAGATGCATTAGTAGTTCTTGAGTTTAAAAACAGTAATTTTGTACTGGAATTACCTGAAATTAAGATTTATATTATTTTTTCCAGCATAGGCTTTAGCAAGTGATATAAACATTGCACCTTTGTTTTTTTTGATTTTCCCGGTAAGATGTGTGTCTTTGATTATGCTTAAAAATATTCTTATCTGTTGCTCTGAAATCTTATCAACTATAGTACGATACGCTCCCAGACTATGGTCATCCTCCAGCTCTTCTGCTATTTCTTTAGCTAGTTGCTCTTTTTCTCTGGACCTATATCTTTTTGGTCTAGGGTATTCCTCTATTTTGCTGTTTTTGAAATATTTTCCTTTTGAATTAGTGTGACTTTCTGACAGCTTCTTTTCTTTTCCAGAGTCTTCTGGCCCTGTAAAATTGCATTTTCCCCTTTCTTTAAGAGATTCTTTTATTTTTTTTCTAATATCGTTAATATCCTCTTCATCTTCTGCTGCTATTTCCTTTATCTCCCCTTTAGAGTTTCCCACAACCTCTTTACTGCCGGCCCTATTAACGTTATTTAAATTAGTTTCATAAATGTAAGTATCATTAGTGTCCTTATTGGGTACTTCTAGAGGTACTGTTTTAGGACTTCTTGAAGTCCCTTTTTGGGACTTCTGACCATCCCGTAGTTCCGGTTTCAACACATAAATCCTATTAGGTCTGCCTTGACCCAACCTTTTATCAATTATAAGTCTGTAGTCGACTAATGATTTCTTGTATCGCATGATAGCTTTTCTGTCTATTTCTAGAAGGCTAGCAAGCTCTTCTATACTGAAAATTAAATATATATAGCCTTTTTCGTCTTTCCAGTTATTTTTTATAGAAATATCGAACCTATCTCTTAGTATTGAATACATAAGCTTTGGACCGAGGGATAGCCCTTTGTATTTAGGGTTTTTAAAAAGAGCTTTTGGTGTTTGGTAAAACCTTAAGGTTACCTCTTCTTTTTCAGTATAAAATCTATCTGATGGGATAGAATTATATTCTTTGTCGTTTGGTAAGCCGTTGGGGTTGTTGGAAAATAATCTAGGTTTTTTACTTATATTTTCTCTATTTTTCATAAAACTATAAATTAATAGAACATCTTCAAAATAAAACCAATTCCTTATCGCCAATCTTTTAAGTTATTCCTACTCATTATGAAACTTCATATTTAGGTCTTTTTCTAATGCAAAAAGCTCGGCATTACACCGAGCTCTTTATACTTAAATAACTTTGATTTTCTTTCTGAAGGTAAGATTTACATTAATTGTGTTTTCCCTATTGTCTACTAAATCTGGTTCTATATCTTCCAGACTTTTAAGGTCTGCGCTAGGCTTATTACCTCCGCCATTCGCCCTTTATTTCTCTACTGATTTTAGCCTTTCTATTTTCAAATTCAAGAACTTTAAAATAACAAGCTAAATTCCATCAATGAACAGGTAGCATCTCAAAGTTATCAAAATCTGCTTCCTTGAAACCCAGCTCTTTATGCTGAATTACTCCTGAATCATCGAATAATTTTTCCATTATTGAATAGTTATCCGGGTTATAAACAAACTCAGAAACAGGTTCGCTATTGAGGTTGAATCTATCGTCATCCTTAATAATACTTTCAAATCTTGAAGCTTCCTGCCATAATTTCATTATTAAAAACGATAAGCCTTTATGATCTATGATATATTCCCAGTCTTCAGGATGTTTATCATAAGCTCTTTTCAGGTATAATTCCAGATGCATCATCTGCTTTAGCAAGCTATATCTGGTATTGTGGTGGTGAGCGGCGCTTATTGACTCTTCAAATGCAATCATAATTTCAGCACTTCTGGTATACGCATTCACTTCATCTAAAATATTCATAAAGTCTATGCCGTCATTTCCTGTGCCAGGTTCCAGATATGTTGAATCAAAATCATCAGGGTTTAAAATGTCCTGGTATAGTTCAGTCTTCTCAAAAAGCTCTATATCTTTTTCAATAAATATTCCAAAATTTCCCATTAAATATACATATCCTTCCTTTTTAATATCAAATAGCTCTGAAAATGGCCAACCTCCAATATGCGTATATTCATGAACCAGTGTATTTAATCTGGACGGAGTAATATCCAGATCTAATATTGGTATAGTTTCTGTTTTTTCCGGCATTTCATAATAAAAAATCTCAAAACCACTCATATACAGGGGAGCAGTTTTTACTATAATAAAAAAACCCTTCGGGTAAAGGCTTTTTAATTTTTCCATATCAGCAGTAACTTCGCCAAGCTCTTCTCCACTATAAATACTTCCGAGACTCCTGTAAAAATCTCCTTCCTCGTCCGGTAAAATATAGTAATCAGATGGATCCGACAGTTCAGCTTTTATACTATCATCGTATCTTGAATTACTCTCTTCTTCCACTGAACTATCTTCCGCTGAACTATCTTCTATCGAATTGTAATATTCACCAATAAGGCAGCAACAGGAGAATGATATGAAGGATATTAAAACAAGCAGTGTTATTATGAAAAATAATTTAAAATATTTCACTATCTTATTTGTTAATCTAATACTTTGTTTGATAATATTTTTTTATTATACTAAAAATTTCTTCAATATAAAGCCTTGCCAGCCCAGTTACAAGGGGCTTATTTTAAAAAGTCAAATATATATTCATTTATTATTTTCATATTTTATAATGCTTATTACCTTTTATTTCCTTAATCTGACAAACCTTCCTGTAGGAACGATAGTTATTTTAATTTTATCATTTTGAGAAATTCTATTATTATCCAGATATTTCTGAATATTCTCTATCTTTTTAAAACCCATTTTTCAGTTTCATCCCGGGTAAAATCTGAATAAAGTAAAACATCAGTATTTCTACTCTCATAACCGGTTTTCCATAATTTTTTTTGCCTTTTTTTCAATAAATTCTAAATCTACCTCACCGCGCGTATTACCGGTCTCCATAGCAGCCCTGGCTACACTTACCGCAACAGCCGGTAGAACCCTCCTGTCAAAGGGTTTGGGAATAATGTAATCTTCCTTTATATTATCACTCACAATTTCCGAAATGGCTTTTACAGCAGCCAGTTTCATTTCTGTGTTTATTTCTATTGCCCTCGCGTCAAGAGCTCCCCTGAATATTCCTGGAAATGCCAGTACATTATTAACCTGATTAGGATAATCGCTTCTTCCAGTAGCAATAATCCTGACACCACATTCCATGGCAAGCTCTGGTTTAATTTCAGGCTCTGGATTTGCCAGGGCAAATATAATTGGATTTTTCTTCATCTTTCTTATCATTTCGGCAGCCAGGATATTTGCCACTGATACCCCGATGAATACATCGGCATCCTCCAATGCACAGGATAGGTCTCCTTTTATATTATTTGAATTTGTAAGTTCTGCCAGCCTTTGCTTTGCGGTATTCAAGCCTTCCCTGCCCTTATATATTATTCCTTCGCTGTCGCACACAATAATATCGGTTGCACTGATGCAATTTAATAAATTTACAATAGAGGTACCGGCTGCCCCTGCTCCATTTATTACTATTTTTACCTCTGTTATGTCTTTCCTGTAAATCTTCAGAGCACTGAACAGCCCGGCCAGAGTTACAATGGCAGTCCCATGCTGATCATCATGGAAGATAAGCATATTTGTTTCTCTCTTCAGCCTGTCTTCGATCTCAAAACACCTGGGCGCAGCAATGTCCTCCAGGTTTATCCCTGCAAATGATGGCTCCAGCATTTTTATAGTACTTATAACCACTTCATTATCCTGGCTGTCTACGCATATAGGAAAGGCAGATACTCCTCCAAACTGCTTAAATAACACACATTTTCCTTCCATTACCGGAAGAGCTGCTCTGGCTCCGATATTTCCAAGACCCAGTACCGCGGAGCCATCAGATACCACCGCAATCATATTGCCCCTGGCTGTATATGTATTTAATTCCTCCGGGTTTTTAGCAATTATACGGCAGGGTTCTGCAACGCCCGGGGAATAAGCGAGGGACAAGTCATGTTCGTTATTGGTTTTTACTTTACTTATTATATCAATCTTACCAACATTTTTTTTATGCATTTCCAGTGCTTCTTTATAAATATTCAATTGATTTTCACCTATTCTTTTCTATTTTTAATAATTTAATTTTAATACATATTTATGATACTAGTTTTTATATTCTTTAGCACTAGTTAATAATTATTTTTTAAATTTTCTAGTATATTTATTTAATGCTACCACTACTGGAAGCTCTCCACCAGATAAAAAATCAGAAACTAACACGTAATTTAACAGGTATAATTTTATTAATGGTAAATTATGACATATAATAATGCACATGGAATATTTCGCAGATACAGACATTGGAAAATATAGAGAAAAAAATGAAGATTACCTTTATGCTAAAAGCAACCTTTTTATTGTAGCCGATGGTATGGGAGGACACATGGCTGGAGAGGTTGCAAGTAGAATTGCTGTTGAAACTTTCATAGAAAATTTTAATAGTAGCCTGAAAGATAGAAGTAAAAAAATTTCAGCTAATAAAAAAACAGATATTCTAGACTCCAGCCAGATAAAGGAACTATTGCTTAAAAGTATTAAAAGTGCCAACAGGGAAGTATACGGCAAAGCGATCTTACAACCTGGATATTACGGTATGGGGACCACATTTACCGGATGCTGTATCCAGCAAGACAAAGCATATACAATTCATGTGGGTGACAGCAGACTTTATATTAAAAGAGGCAGTGAGTTTAATCTATTAACATCCGATCATACCATCGTTGGTGAATTATTCAGAAGAGGAGAAATAAGCTATGAGCAAACTTTCAATCATCCCCAAAGAAACTACCTTACAAATGTTCTCGGAGTTGTGAAAGATATAGATCCGGACTTCTTTTCACATAAAGTCTTACCTGAAGATATACTGCTCCTGTGTTCTGATGGACTTAATTCCATGTTGAGGGATGAAGATATCGCTAATATTATTGATAAATATAAAGATGCCAGAAATATTGCAAAGAATCTTATAAAAGGTGCAATAAAAAAAGGTGGTCTGGATAATATAACAGTTATAGTTGTAAAAATCTAAGATATGCCCGAGAAAGATTTTAGAAAATATAAATTAATCTCAAAAAGATACAGGATAATCAAAAAGATAGCTTCGGGTGGAATGGCTGATATCTTTCTGGGAGATGACTTAAAACTGAACAGAAAAGTCGCTGTAAAAATATTATCTGCTAATTACGCAGGTGATAGAAATTTTGTGGCAAGATTCAAGAGTGAAGCGCAAATCCTGGCCAGGCTTAATCATCCTAATATTGTCCAGGTATATGACTGGGGAGAATTTAATGGCTCCTATTTTATTTGCATGGAATATGTTGAGGGAGAAAGTTTAAAGGAAATAATAGAAAAAAAGGGTCCACTGCCCCCTGAGACTATTGCTGACTATGCTATACAAATCTCCAGCGCACTGCTGACAGCTCATAAAAACAACCTCATACACCGTGATATTAAGCCCCAGAATATACTTGTAACTCCGGAAGAAAAAGTTAAAGTTACTGATTTTGGCATTGCAAAATCCCTCACCACCGATGTCACCAAAACATTGAATATAATGGGAACAGCTCATTACATCTCACCTGAACAGGCGAAGGGAGAAGTTTTAGACCACCGGACAGATATTTACTCACTGGGGATTGTACTTTATGAAATGTTAACTGCAGATGTTCCTTTTAGAGGGAGTAACTCAATTGACATTAGTCTGAAACATATAAATGAAAAACCTTTAAAGCCATCAGAGTTGATGGAAAATATACCAGAGAAATTAGAAGATATAATAATGCACTGTATGGAAAAAAATCCCCTGGCGCGCTATCCAACTGTAAGAGAACTGATAGGCGATCTTCAAAAATACGAGACCGATAAACCTTTAAGTTTTAGCGCCAAAGAACAAAATCCAAATAGGACCGATGTATTCATAAAAAAAATAAGGCCTCATCTTGCAAGTACTATTATGGCAGCTTTTATGGTTGTCTTTATGGTCCTATTTATATTCTACAGTTATAAATACTATAATAGTACTGCCGGTCACAATATGGTATCAGTTCCACCGCTTGAAAATATTCCAGCTGAAAACGCGAAAGAAATACTGTCATTATTTGATCTGAATTTAACAGTAAAAGAGGAAATCTACAATTCAGAAATCCCGGAAGGATTTATCATGGAACAGGCTCCGGAACCCGGGAAAAATGTTCCAGCCGGCAGTGATATTGAGGTAATCCTTAGCAGAGGTCAGGAAATAACCTATATCTTAACCCCTAATCTGATCGGTCTCAGCATGGAAGAAGCCTCAAATATATTAAAGGATTTTGGACTTTTAAAAGTGGTTACTTCCAAAGAATATTCCAGTACTTTTAAAAAAAATCTGATAATAGACCAGAGCCCGCAGTTTAGCGAAGAAATTGAACCTGGAGGATCCGTTAATATAATTGTGAGCAAGGGTAAAGAGACTATCGTTATACCCAATATTATTGACCTGGATTTTAGAAATGCGTCAAATCACCTCAAATCCCTTGGCTTGATAGTAATAAGTAGCAAAGCTCCGTTAACAGGTATCGTAAATGAACCAGGGATAGTTATGGAAGTAATCCCATCTCCGGGTACTGAAGTTGATGTAAATAGTGTGGTAGAACTGGTAATTTCAACAAGCGAGCTACTTGTTCCTGTTCCTGATCTGGTGCAGCTCAGCCTGGAGCAAGCTAAAAATAATCTTGATTCTGATAATATTAATTATGAAATAAGTTATATAAATACGGATTACTCGGTACAGGAAGGTACAGTTTTAGGCCAAAATCCTGAAGCCGGGACCTACATTTCCCCGGGTTCCAGTATCATTTTATTTATAGGCAGGTAAGACCTGTTATTCAGTACCGAAAAATCCCATGGATTCAAATTTCTTAGCTCTTCTGGACTTTAATTCTTCTCCAGAAATGCCGGCAAACCTCTCCAGCGCACCAATAATATATTTTTTTACAATCTTTACCATTCTACCGGCCGCATTCTGAGCCCCGCCAATGGGTTCGGGGATAATCCTATCTATTATCTTGAGTCTAAGCATATCTCTTGAAGTCAGTCTTAGTTCCCTTGCTGCCAGTTTAGTACCGGAAGGATTTTTCCATAGAATAGCCGCGCATCCTTCTGGTGAAATGACCGAGTAAGTGGAATTTTCCAGCATTGCCACTTCATTTCCAACAGCCAGCGCCAGCGCTCCCCCGCTTCCTCCTTCACCAATTAAAATAGCAATAATGGGAACCTTAACTTCAAACATAAGCAAGATACTTTTTGCAATAGCACTGGCCTGTCCATCATCTTCAGCTTCAAGAGCAGGGTACGCTCCTGGCGTATCTATAAAAGTGACGATAGGAAAACCAAACCTGTCGGCCAGCCGCATAATCCTCTGGGATTTTCTATATCCCTGAGGTATGCTCATACCAAAGTTATACTCCAATCTCTGCTTTATATCCTTGCCTTTATTATGCCCCATAACAGCAACAGTCTTTCCATTAATCTTACCCAGACCTGCAACAATCGACCTGTCCTCACCGGTCAGCCTGTCACCGGAAAGTTTTACAAAATCTTCAAAAATACCATTTATGTAATCCAGGCATTGTGGTCGGTTTTCATCTCTCGAAAGCTCCACGATCTTCCAGACTCTTTTAGCGTCCCTTTCAACTTTTTTATAACTTTCAATTTTCCGGGAAAGATCTCTTTCTGCATCTTTAAAATGTATGCCTGTAAAGAAAGGGATCTTTTTCAATTTTTCAAGCTTGGACAGTGATCCTAGAATCTCTTTAAGATAACTTTTTGGAATTTCTTCCAGCTTTTTTAAATCCATACCATATCATTCCTTAAATAACTTTAACAGATTAGTCAGGGTATTCTTGAGATCACTTCTATTTACAATCATATCCACCTGACCATTTTTTAAATTCCTCTCTGAAGTTCCGAAATCCGGAGGAAGATTCTTTTTTATAGTCTGTTTTACAACTCTTGGTCCTGCGAAGCAGAAGAGCGCGTCAGGTTCCGCTATTATGATATCTGCAATTGTGGCAAAGCTTGCGCTAACACCTCCAGAAGTGGGATTGGTAATTATGGTTATATAGGGGATTTTATTCTCCTTTACTCTGTTCACACTGGAGACTGTCTTTGCCATTTGCATCAGAGATATTACCCCCTCCTGCATTCTTGCTCCACCTGACGCGCAGAATATAACCAGGGGAATATTTTTTTCAATACAGTAATTGGATAAAATCTTAATCTTCTCTCCTACCGCACTTCCCATGCTTCCGCCCATAAAACCAAAATCCATAATACCAAGGGCAACATCATTTCCATCTATCTTTGCCTCACCAATGATGACTGCTTCATTCAGGCTGGTTTTAAGCTTTGTCTCTTTCAGTCTTACACTATAAGACTTGACATCATAAAAGTTTAAAAAATCATCTGAATTAATATTCTTTCCAAGCTCGATAAAACTATTGCTGTCTACAGTAATTTGTAATCTGTCCCTTGCATTAATATAATGGTGATAATTGCAGTACGGACACACCCACAGATTTAATATAAAAATTTCATTATCAATATCCTTAGTGCAATTCTTGCATTTGATTCTTTCCATCTTATGCCCCGTTTATAAATATTTTTTAAATCCCAGAGTGACATTATGGCCGCCAAAGCCCATAGAATTTGAAAGCGCAATATTGACCTCTCTCTTCTGGCTTACCTTTGCTGTATAATTCAAGTCGCACTTCTCATCCGGATTATCAAGATTTATAGTTGGAGGAATAATATTATTCTTTATAGCCAAAATTACTGCCACTGCTTCAATCGCGCCTGATGCCCCCAGGCAGTGGCCGGTCATTGATTTGGTTGAATTTATATTTATATTATAAGCATACTCGCCAAAACATCTTTTAATTGCGGCACTTTCAACAACATCATTTAATGGAGTCGATGTCCCGTGAGCATTAATATGATCCACCTCTTCCAGACTTACGCCGCCCTCATCCAGACAATTCCTGATGCACCTGGCCACATTTGCACCCGACCGCTCCATTGCCGCTATATGATAGGCTTCCCCGGAAAGACCGTATCCAAAAATCTCGCAGTATATCTTAGCATCTCTTCTTAAGGCAGACTTGAGTTCTTCCAATATTAATATACCGCAACCTTCGCCCATCACAAATCCATCTCTGTCCCTGTCAAATGGTCTGGAGGCTTTCTCCGGTTCATCATTTCTTGTAGAAAGAGCCTGCATATTGGAAAAACCCGCCATTCCTAACGGGGTTATAGCTGCTTCACTTCCACCGGCAATCATCACTTCAGCAACTCCCCTTTTAATTATCTCAAATGCATCCCCTATGGCATTTGAACCTGCAGCACAGGCTGTAGTTGTAGTGCTTACCGGTCCTTTGGCCCCGCTGGCTATTGAAACCTGTGCAGCTGCCATATTGGCTATCATCATGGGAATAACAAAAGGGCTTACTTTATCTGCACCCCTGCTCAGCAGTCTTTCATGCTGCTGCTCCAGAGTCCAAAGTCCTCCCACTCCACTTCCTATATAAACTCCCACTTCATTTTCACTGTTGGAATTAATCTTAAAGCCGCTGTCTTTTATAGCATTTAATGTTGTAGCAACTGCAAATTGGGAAAATCTATCCATTCTTTTTGCCTGCTTGAAGTCCATATAATTTTCAGGCTCGAAATCCCTGATCTGGGCAGCTATCTTGGAAGCAATCTTTTCTACATCAAACCGGTCAATCCTGCTAACACCTGATTTTCCGGAAATTAGATTTTCCCAGAATCTGTCAACTTCCAGTCCTAACGGCGACATTATTCCCAGTCCGGTTACAACTACCCTCCTTCCTTTATTCATTTGTTCCATAAATAATTCCTTTTTTTATAATGTTATCACTCTGCCTGTTAAATACCCATTCCACCATCCAGATTTATCACGGTACCGGTTATATAATTGGAGTCATCACTTGCCAGAAAAAGCGCTGTCTTTGCCACATCGTCTACACTTCCCAGCCTCCCGGTAGGAATTTGCTCCATCAATCTTTCCTTTATTTTATCACTCAACTTTTCTGTCATTTCAGTTTCAATATAGCCAGGAGCTATAGCATTAACCAGAATATTTCTGCCCGCAAGTTCTCTGGCAAGGGTCTTGGTAAGCCCTATTATTCCGGCTTTAGATGACGAGTAATTACTCTGTCCCGCATTCCCGTGAACCCCTACTATTGAAGATATATTTATTATTTTTCCACTTCTATTCTTTACCATATATTTGACTGTATGCTTGGAACAGATAAAAGCTCCGGTCAGGTTTATATCAATTACTTTCTTCCAATCTTCAAGACTCATCCTGAGTATCAGATTATCCCTGGTGATTCCGGCATTATTGACCAGAATATCAATCCTGCCTTCAGCCTCAATAATTTTTTTTATAGACTGCTCCACACCTTTTTCATCAGTTATATCTACTTTGAAAAAATTAACTTTATTATCATAAGCCGGCTGAAATTCACCTACGGTCCTGGCTCCTTCTTCCTGGTTGACATCAAAAATATATACGGATGCACCTTCCTCTAAAAAAGCCTGGCTGATCTTCTTTCCAATACCCCTGGCGCCGCCGGTTACTATGGCCACCCTATCTTTAAGCCTCATTTATGATTCCTTCCTTTTTTAATGCATTTTTTAAATTCTCAATATCTTCCATTTTGTTGGTGTTCAGTATAATAATATCCTTGCCACTCCTTTGTGCAATTCTACCAACCAATCCGGATAAAACTCTCCCGGGACCAACTTCTACAAATATCCCGACACCTTTCTTAAGCAGATACTCAATACTGTCGACCCACCTTATGGGACCAGTCAGCTGGCCGGCCAAGGTCTTTTTAATATCATTCCTATCTCTGTAAGCCACCTCGGTGGTGGAAAAGAAAGGCAATTTCATATCTGTAAGTTTAACATTTTCTTCAATAAATCTTCCAAGCTTATCTGAAACTTCCTTCATCAGTGGGGAGTGCGAAGCAATGCCAACTTTAAGCGGTATTATCTTTCTTACCCCTCTCAATTTTAATTCCTTTATTGCTTCCCCAACTGCATCTTCATATCCACTTATCACTATCTGCAAGTAGTCATTATAATTGGCAACAAATACCCTGTCCTTTAAACCACCAAGAACATCTTCAATTATACTTATACCTGTCCCTAAAACAGCAGCCATCATTCCTTTTACACTCCTGTCAGCTTCACTCATAATTTTCCCTCTGTATCCAACAAGTTTCACCCCCTGCTCAAAACTATAAGCGTCGCTGCTGTAAAGCGCACTGTATTCTCCAAGGCTATGTCCCAATACAGTATCAATACACTCTCTATTTATAGAAAGATCATTTACTATATAATCATTTAGAGCGCAGCTTAATGTGTAAATTGAAATCTGGCTAAACCGTGTATCATCAAGTGAGTTATTCTTATCTCTGCCGCTAATTATCTTTAATATATCACTGCCTATAACCTCACTTGAAATTTCAAAGTACCTGCTATATTTGGCATTAGAGCCTAAAAATTCTTCACCCATATCCGGATACTGTGAACCCTGCCCCGGAAACATAAGAGCAATCCTTTTAAAGTCCCCAGTATTTTTTTTGTTTTTACCATTCAACTGTAGAAAACCTTTCTAGCCCAGAGCAAACATTATATCCGCAGTGCAGGCAATATCATTTCCAACCATTGCCCTGCCCTTTGCCCTGCCAATATTTCTCTTAAAACTTTCCATTTCAACCTCTACAGTCATTTCATCTCCGGGTTTTACCACTCTCCTGAACCTGGCTTTATCTATACCGGCAAATAGTACCAATTTTCCTTTATTTTCAGGCAGCATTAGAATTGAAACTGCGCCCGCCTGGGCAATAGTCTCAACTATGAGAACTCCGGGCATAATGGGATTGGAGGGAAAATGTCCTTTAAAATAATATTCTTCCTGCCTGACGTATTTTACCGCTTTAATTCTCTTGCCTGGCTCAACTTCAACAATTTTATCGATTAAAAGAAAGGGATCTCTGTGAGGAATAATATTTTCAATATCTTTCCTGCTCATTTCTTTCATAACTTGTTTCCTTTATATAAAAAAATCCTTAATGGTAAATATAAAATGTGGAACCCCCACAGCTTTTTAGATAGACGCTGCAATATTTTTATAGTTTCATAGAAAAACCGCTGCTCTGATTCTGCAGCCAGCTACAATACAGGATTCCATCTTTTTTTCGTTATTTATTCTTTCTTTTTTTATATAATGTATAGTATTATTCGTTATAAAAAATCCTTAAATATTAAATGATAAATTTTAATTTAGATAAGTATAAAAAGTCCCTTGAGACCGATTATATCGGGAAAAATATTATTTATTTAAAAAAGACAGACTCCACCAATAATTTTGCCTCAAAACTTATAAAGAAAAGATCTGATTTGAAAAATAGTCCTTTAGAAGGAACTGTGGTGCTGGCTGAAACGCAGGGGAAAGGCAAAGGCAGACTGGAAAGAGTGTGGATATCTCCTGAAGGGGGTCTATGGTTTACTATAATACTTAAGACCGGACTTGAAGAAAAAAATCTTCCGGAAGTCACACTGATTGCCGCTTATTCTATCGCTGCCGTACTGGATACAGAATACAGCATAAAAGCAATTATAAAATGGCCTAATGATATATATTATGAAAGATTAAAGTTAGGCGGTATTTTAACTGAAGTTGAAAAAATAAACAACGATATTTATTTAATTATTGGAATTGGTATAAATGCAAACCTTGATACGGGAGACCTTGCCCCTTTTGGTAAAAAATCAGTATCCATTAAAACCATATTGGGTAAAGACATAGAAAGAGAATATTTCCTATCAAAAATACTGCTTGATTTTGAGAAAGATTATAAATATTACTCCCGGACAAAAGATTTTAAAACTTTATTTAAAAAAATAGAAAAAATTCTAAATTATGATTAAATCCTGGAGGTACTTTTTTTATATAATATTAGTATAATAAGACCATTAAAATTGCTTTAAAAAAATTCTATTTATCAAAATGGAAACTAAAAGCAAAATTGCCAAATCTTCCAGCATATCTGTCTTCTGCTTTCTATTAGCTGTTATTTTCTGGTATCTGCTGAGAAAGTTCTTCCTCTGGCAGGAAGGCAGAGTGCTTCTTGATCTTATATATGCATTTATCTCTTTTAGCATATTTATTATATTTTCCTTAGTCTATCTAGCCCTAATAGATAATAGAAAATTAGTATTGCCTTCATCATTTTTTATTACATTTAGTTTTTTATTTTTTTTCCTGAGAAAAGAAGGAATATGGGTAAGTAAAATAGCAATCATATGTTACGTAATTCTTATATTTATTCTTTTTATTGTATTCAATTCTGCCAATAAAAATCTTATATATGAGAGAAAAAACAGCATTGTATTTCATCCAGAAAAATCTATCTTGAAAGCTGCACCAGCCCTGATGGTTATTTTTGCTATTCTATTTTCAGTTGTTTTCTACTTTAATTTTCCTTTCATGGATAAGGATGGGAATATAACAGTAAAAGAAGAGCATGTAGAAAAGCTAACCAAGCCATTTGGAGAAGCTATAAATAGATATATTCCTATTTATGATTTAGAGATGAGTGTGGATGAGTTTATCGTCCTCACTACTTTTATAGGACTTCCATTTGCCATGGGTGAAGAGGAAGAGGAACTGAGACCCCTGGTAGATATGGAAAAACAATTTTAAAGTTTCTTGCCAGTGAAACATGTTGCTTAAATCAAGATAGGCAATAATGCTTGTCTCTTTATTTTCGTTTAATATTTTAATCAAATCTTTGTGATTCATAATTTTACTTCAATTTCTTAATAACTTTTAAAAATTCTTCTCTTGCCAGTTTTAAATAATCTTTTGATATAATATATATTTATAGTCAATCTTGCCAAGTGCTGCATATCAGAGCGCAGAAGATAAAGCTGCATCAGTGAATAAGTCATAAGAGTTACAAGAACTTGAGTTAAAACCAGTGAATAGGAAGTTGAAGTAAAAGAGGTAAGATCCCACCATCCTTTAAGCTGACGGTGTCTCTCTTCTATTTTGGTTCTCTTCTCATAAAGGTTAAACGGTTCGGCCGGGTCAGAATATTTTTTAGTATGTGAAAGTACAAAATAACTTACAGTTCCCTCTAAGTAATCAGTTGTCCTTTTTACAGATATGTAGATAGTAGCGCTACATTCCTTCCAGGAGGTAATATTGCAAAAAGTTACTACCTCCTCTTTTAGTATTGTAAAACCATTTTTGTCCTGCTTCCTTCTATATGGTTTCCATTTAGTATCTTTGGCTCTTGAAAGTCCTACTGCATCATCATATGCGGCCATATTGGACTTTAAGGGAATTATCCAGTTTATCTTATGTTTCTTTTTAAAACAGGCAAGCATCTCTCCGTCAAGATATCCTCTATCAATTAAGAGAGTGGAAATGTAACCTCCCTGGGCTATATAATTTTCAACCAAAGCTTTTCCTTCATACAGGCCTTGTGCATTTCCCGGATCTAACCTTGCCCCTCCGTATATATAGTAGCTTCCCTCTTTGTCTGTATTTAGAAGGCTTGAAAGCTTGTAGCAAAGGGTAACTCTTGCATCACTGTCATTATCCTCGGCATGTTTTCCGTCTTTATCTAACCGGACATAAGCAGCGTTACCGTAATTTCTATTATCAGGAACTGGGACAGACGTTGCATCCAGTATAAATATACCGCTCTCGTATGCTTTCTTTTTAGATAGCCAGCTTGAAAAATCATTGTTAAACCAGAGGGTAAGTTTTTCTGGATCTGTATCTTTAAAATATTTTCTTATGGTATCTTGGTCTACTGGAAAAGTTCTATCTTTTCTATTTTTATTATTAAATCTAGGCAAGGGTCCGATATTAAAACCAAGTATATTAAGCAGTGAACCATTTCTTAGCACATATGGAATTTATTTTACCTTTGAGGGCTATAATAAATACCATGAGATCCCTAAAGCAGAGCCATGCAGAATACTACACCAGATATCATATAGTGATATCGACCAAATACCGAAGGAAAGTATTGCAAAAAGGTATGGGAGAATATTTAAAACGGAAAGTTAGGCAAGTAAGTAAATTTCATCCTGAAATAAAAATAGTAGAAGTTAACACAAACATAGACCATATGCATATGATGGTATCAATATCTCAGAAAATGTCGGTAAGCAGTGTGGTAAGGCTGATAAAAACAAATACAGGAAAAGCAATGAGAGAACGCTTTCCGTTTTTAAATAAAGTGTACTGGGGTGTAGAAGGTATTTGGTCGATAGTGTATTTCGTATCTACAGTTAGAATAAGCGAAGAAGCTATACAAAAATATATTGAAATGCAGGGAAAGGAAGACAGCGGACAAGCGCAGCTTGAATTGTAAAAATGCTATGGGCGTGAGCCCATAGTTGTTTATTTATGACATTATATAAAATAAAATAAATTAAAGTTTAATTTTAGGATTTAATACTTTAGGCCGATCTGGTATAAGTAAGTTTGAGATGAATTTAAACATGCTCATATGCATTTTTTAAATTCAATGCATCAGATAATAATTGTGAATGAAATTGAGGTAAATATTCTAAAACTAAATGGCCGTTAAATCCTTGTTTTTTTAAAAAAGAAAATATTTTATCAAAATCCAGAGCCATCTCTTCTTCAGGGTAATATATAGGGTAATGTTGTTTTATACTGTTTTTTATCCTATTCGATATATGAAAAATTTTAATAATATTGATATTTTCTTTAAGGTCCCTAAGGATCTCCTCTTGTTCTTTATGGATATGAGAAAAATCATAGCAAATACGGTGAAAACAGGTATTTTTACAGAAATCGAACATGCTTTCTATGCCGCCAAATATTCTTCTTCTGCTTTCGAAGGTTTCCCAGCATAAGTATAATCCTTCTTTTTTTAGAACTGGTTCTATTTTTTCTTCCAATAACTTTTTTATTGCTTCATATTTTCCCATACTTGGGTGAATGACTATTGAATCACAATCAAGCGATTTTGTAATCTTTATTGTCTTATTAAAAACACTTGAGAACAGATCGAGATTGGATAGGTTAAACTGTGCAAAGTGTATAGATGAAGCCTTAATGTTAATTTCCTTAAATGGTTTTAAAATTTCTTTTATATTAGTTTTTAAGAATAATTCAGGGTCGAAGAAAGCCACTTCCACAAAACCTACATTTTGAAAAACTTCCACAACCTCAAACCAATTATATTTTCCACTTTCCGGGAAAGAGACTCTAACTGAAAATTTCATAGTCACCTTATTTGATAATGCGTGGCAATCTGACTTTGCCTTTTCCCATACTTGCAATTAAATTTTGCACTAATAAAACTCTAATTATCCGATTTGCTGTTTCTCTACTTACATTAAACATTTTTTAAATTTCAGAAATATTGATCCTGAGATTTACCTGTAAATATTTTAAAATTTTAATTTGTTCTTCATTTAAGAATACCTGTACCCTTTAATCTATTTTAGTTTTCTTTACAAGTTTTTATCATTAATAAAATTTTCTACTTCTTTTAAAAATTTAACAGCAGACGATATTGCATTCTTTGAATCCACCTCTGAAATAGATAGTCCTGATCCATATATTAAATAATGTCTTTTTTTTCTCATCTTGTTAAATTTAAAAACCAGTGTTGCGATTTCTTTTCCCAGGATCTTTTTTGAAAAATCAACCACAATTTTATGTGAACCGGTAGCTCTCGGGCGAAAACCAAAAGAAAATACAAGCGCCCTGCCAGCAAGCAGCATTGCCTCATAAGCAAGTTGATAACTATTATCCCGGTCATCATCCATGAGTAGCTTTGCACTCCTTATGCTCCGATGCGATTTTTCAAGTACACTTCGAATCTGCGAAAAGTCAATATAGCCATCTTTTTTAATAAGGCCTTTGTCAATGAATTCCTGTATTATTTTCATATTTTCCTATTAAAAGAATTATTGGTCTTAATAAAATTTTTGAGATGAATGAATCTTTTTCTTTTTTTCTTTCTTCAAATTCTTTTTCACTATAAATATGATAATTTATTTCTCTTTCAAATTTGCTTTCAAGTTTGGAGATTTTTTCTATTAAGGCATCTTCATTAATATCCCCTACAACCATAATGTCGATATCTGATAAGGCATCCTGAGTTCCATTTGCAAAAGATCCAAAAATAAAAGCTTTCTTAATACCCCCTATCCCGGATAATGCATCCCTGAGCTGATTTTCGATTCCTATAGTCTTGGATACAATGTTTCTAATATCACTATAAATCGGTGACTCCATATTCAGAAAATAATATACTTGATTACCGGACTTTTCTCTTTTGAATATACCGTTTTTTTCAAGACTAATCAGTTCTCTTCTAATATTTTGTACCGGAAAATGCAAAATTTTTTCTAACTCTCGAAGGTAATATTTTTTTTTCGGATTCGAAAAATACAACTGGAGAATAGCCTTCCTTGTTTTTGATTTGGTAATATTAAAGATATCCATATTGTAATCCTTTTTGATTACAATTGTAATCAATATTGATTACAAAAGCAATAGTTCTTTACTCTTTAAATATAAAACCTAATTAAACATTATTTACCATAATGATGTAATTATAAAGAAGTTTTAAATAATCTCACAATAGATTATAAGTACAATTAAGATTCGAATTATGTAAATATTTCTTTATATTTTATTAGTGGCCGGCATAGGAAAATGCTGGCTTTACGTTGTTAGGATGGGTTGCCCCGTTAATTGGTGTAGAGCCCCAAATACTCTTATCAGCTATAATAGGAGTAATAATCAAGACTGGCTCCCTGATTAAGACTGGAACCTACAAAGATTTTAATTATAGCTAATCAAGGTACACTTATTTACCCCAATTAAACTCTCTTGAAATTATATAATCAGAAAATTACCAGTTACTATTTACACCAGAGGCTTTTCATTCTTCAATCTCTTTATCAACATAGGAACCACTTCAAATATATCCCCCACTATACCGTAGTTAGCAACTTTAAAAATGGGGGCCCCTGGATCTTTGTTTATAGCAATAATAATATCAGAGGTCTGCATCCCGGCAAGATGCTGGATTGCTCCGGATATACCGCAGGCAATATAAAGCTTGGGATTGACCGTCTTTCCTGTCTGACCTACCTGATGAGGGTAGGATATCCAGCCTGAATCAACTGCTGCTCTTGATGCTCCTACCACTCCTCCCATAAGGTCCGCAAGCTCCTTAAGCATTGAAAACTTCTCACTTCCGCCCAGTCCCCTGCCGCCGGATACGACCACTTCATAATCAGTGATGTTTATATTCTCATTAAGCTCTTTCTCTGTGCCAAGCAGCTTATATTTAGTCTTAAAATTCTTCTCATCTATATCTATATATTCAATCCTGTCTTTATAATTCCCTTTTCCCTCTTCAATCTTCTTCTTTTCCATAACATGAGGCCTAACCGTTGCCATCTGTGGTCTTGCATTCCTGGTAATGATGGTTGCCAGAATATTTCCCCCGAAGGTCGGCCTGGTCTGAAGAAGTATCTTCTTTTCCTTATCTATCTCAAGCCCTGTGCAGTCAGCAGTTAGTCCTGTTTTTAATATAGCAGCAACCTTTGGAATAAGAGTCCTTCCAAACCAGGTTGCACCTGCCAGAAATATCTCGGGCTTATACTTGCTTATTACCTGCGCCAGAGCTTTTGCAAAAATATCATCAAGATTATCGGAAAAAACAGGATTATCTATAAGATAAAGCTTATCAAGACCGTACTGGAAAGCCCCAAGCGTACTCTTTTCAATACCGCTGCCGATGGCAACCGCAGAAAGCTTTACTCTCAGTTGACTGGCAAGTTTTCTGCCTTCACTTACAAGCTCGAACCCCACATCTGTTATCCTGTCGCCATTAGCTTCAAGATATATACATACTCCACTGTAATCTGAAAAATCTTTTTTCTCTTCAGAAAGTCCTGTAATTTCTATGGAATTAAGCTTACAGACCTCAATACAGGCTCCGCAGAATACGCAATTCTCATTAACTATTGCCTTGCCGTCAACTATTTCAATAGCATCATACAGGCAGACTTTTTTACAAAGGCCGCATCCGTTACAAGTTTCTTTATTTACTTTAATTTCCATAAACAGCAAGCCCTCCTGCTAGATCGCATTTAATTCTTTTAACTCTTTATACAACTGCTCAACCTGCTCCCCGGTGCTGCCCTCAATCATCTTTATCTCATGCTTTATTTTCGGGGTGAATATCTTTACCACCTGTGTATAGGAGCCGGAAAGCCCCACCTCATCTTCATCTGCTTCCAATCTGGCTGCATCCCAGACCGGTATTTCCGCACTTTTTGCCTTCATCTTTCCCCGGAGTGAGGGAACTCTGGGAGTATTGATATCCTTTACCACTGATATTGCAGCAGGCAGATTTATTTCAAAAGTCTCATACCTGTCTTCCATAAGCCTCTTGACCTTCATCTTATTTCTGTTAATTTCAAGTATGCCGCTGGCATATCCTATAAAGGGAATGTTTAATCTCTGCGCAAGTTCCGGTCCCACCTGGCCAGTATCTCCATCTAAAGTCTGCTTGCCAAGTATAATCAGTCTGCAGTCTCCGATCTTATTTATAGCCTTTGCAAGAGTAGTGGAAGTAGCCCAGGTATCAGCTCCGGCAAATGCCCTGTCCGAAAGAAGAATTGCCCTGTCGACTCCCACCGATATAGCTTCCTTCAGTATCTCTTTAGACTGTGGCGGTCCCATAGTCAAGGCAATTACCTCTACCTCCTCACCGTCGAATCTTTCTCTTATCCTTACTCCTTCTTCAATAGCATAAGCGTCAAAAGGATTTATTATATTCTCTATTCCTTCCCTTATCAGGGTATTGGTTTCAGGGTCAATTTTAATTTCTGTGGTACCCGGCACCTGTTTTATGCATACCGCAATTTTTATTTCAATCACCTGCCTGTATATAAATAAAAAAATCCCAGCTAATTAAAATATTTATAGAACTGGTATCATTCCGCCTGATCGTTTTTAGAGCACTCCCCTTTTTATCATATCAAGGGCAACTACATTTCTCAGTATCTGATTGGTTCCTTCATAGATCTGGGTTATCTTTGCATCCCTCATCATCTTCTCTACGGGATATTCCTTCATAAAACCATAACCCCCGAATATCTGAATAGCATCAGCAGTAACTTTCATAGCCATATCAGATGCAAATATCTTTGACATTGAAGAAAGCCTGGTAACATTCTTTTCTCCACTGTCAATTACTTTTGCCGCATGATAAACAAGTGCTCTGGCTGCTTCAATATTTGTAGCCATATCAGCAAGCATATGCTGAATTGCCTGAAAAGAAGATATCGGAGTGCCAAACTGCTTTCTTACTTTAGAGTAATTTAAAGCTTCCTCTAATGCTGCCTGGGCAACCCCCACAGCCTGGGCGCCAACTGCTGGTCTGGACTGGTCAAAAGTTCTCATAGCAATTATAAAACCCATTCCCTCACTGCCCAGTATGTTCTCTTTTGGCACCCTGCAGTCAGTAAAAATAAGCTCCCTTGTAGCAGAAGCTCTTATGCCCAGCTTATCCTCTTTTTTCCCAAATTCAAAGCCTTCGGTTCCCTTTTCAACAATAATAGCGCTTGCGCCCCTAACCCCTTTTTCAGGGTTGGTCATAGCAAAAATGGTATATATATCTGCTTCTCCACCGTTAGTTATCCACTGTTTAGTTCCATTTAAAATATAGAAGTCCCCGTCTTTTGAAGCTGTTGTCCTAATACTTCCGGCATCACTTCCAGCTTCCGCCTCTGTAAGCCCGAAAGCCGCCAGCTTTTCTCCACTTGCCAGCTGCGGCAGGTATTTCTTTTTCTGCTCCTCATTTCCGGCTACAAGTATGGGTATGAGACCAAGACCGGACGCTGCATAAGAAGTGGCAACACTCAAATCACCCCTGCTCAGCTCTTCAGTAGCCAGGCATACTTCAAAAATACCTGTGCTCATACCTTCATATTCTTCGGGAATAAATATTCTGAAAAGGTCACTTTTTCCAATCTCCTTTATTATCTCCCAGGGAAATATTCCTTTCTCGTCCATTTCAGCTCTTACAGGAATTATTCTATCCTTTACAATCTGGCGGCAGATGTCCACTATCATCTTTTGTTCTTCGGTTAAAAGGTATTTCATAAATCCCCCGATTATGATTAATTATAAAACCATTTTATAGAAAGACGGGGGTATAATCCAATAGTTTCACTATTTTGGGCTCTGGCCAGCCCGGAGGTAAATTTTTGCGGTGAAACTTTATACATACTGGAGCGTCTTACCTAAAAGACTTTAAAGCTTAAGTATAGGACTTTTTAAGGACAGATATTTTTTTATAATCCAGGTATAAATGAAAGGTTTTATGAATAATACAATAAATATAGAAAATACAGGTGTAGGAGTTAAATCCTATGACAATAAAATTACCACCAGTCTGGTATTCTCCTTAATCTTTGCAGTCCTTATGGCAATCTCGGCAAATTCATTTGTATATCTTCCTTTTACACCGGTTCCAATTACCATGCAGGTTTTAACTGTATTACTGTCCGGAATATTCCTGGGCAGCAGGTGGGCTCTTGCCAGCCAGACTATATATGTTTTTATGGGTCTTATGGGGCTTCCAGTTTTCAGCGGGTTTAAAAACGGAGCCATTGCCCTGACTGGGCCAACAGCCGGATATATAGTTGGATTTATGGTTGCTGCATTTGTCACCGGATATTTATATGAAAATTCAGGCAAAAGGATTAATAATAATCCTTTAAGAAAATTATTTACCGGTTTCATTTCCTGTCTTGCCGGAGTGGTAGTGATTCACCTTTTTGGATTCATTTATCTATTTGGCTACCTCTTTAGTCTAACAGGTACTCAATCAATTTCAGATACGATGGTCAAGACCTGGAAATTGGGTACACAGCCTTTTATAGCAATAGATTTTCTAAAAATTCTTATTGCGCTGTCTATTCTAAATTTAAACAAGATTAAAAAATGAGAAAGATAAAAATAAACGACATCACCATAAGGGATATATTCCAGAATACGGACCTGAGGAATATAGATACCCGAACATTCGATATCATTCTAGAACATTTTAACAGTATAAAATATGACAGCCTTGAGATACTGGGCGGTTCAAGCTTTGAAAAAATACTTGAAAGCAATCTTAATATGACACCGCTTGAGGTTGCTTCTTATATTAAAAATAAGATTCCATCCACTCCACTGCAGGTACTTATAGGAGCAAGAAACCTTGGAGGACTGGAAGTTTATTCAAAAAGCATTATTAAAAGATTTACAAAGCAGTGCGCAAAAAACGGGATTGATATATTCAGGGTATACGACTCATTAAATGACCTGGAAAATTTAAAATACACCATATCTACAGTCATAGAAAATGGCGCAGGGTGTCAGGGTACTATAATATACGACGATCTGCAAGATAGCGGCTTCTATATAAGAACTGCAAAAAAGCTAATAAGCTATGGCTGCACCAGCATATGCATAAAAGACGCCGAATCGACAATGCTTCCTAAAAAAGCAGCAGAGCTTTTTGCAAGCTTGAGCAGCGAAATTGAAATTCCCAAATCTCTTTGTGCTTCAAACTTAAGGGGGCTTCAAATATTAAATTATTTTGAAGCGTGCACTAATGGTTGTGATGGAGTGGACTTGAGCCTTCTGCCCTCTTCATATAATGACTACAGCCCAACAGTCTTTTCATACATTTTAAGTTTAAAGGATACAGACATCTCACATAACCTTGACTGCGCAAAAGTGGTCCAGTTAAGTGAAAATATAAAAAAATATATCTATCCGTATATAAAGCAGGATTTATTTTCCACAAAGTTTATTCTAAACAATACCAATAAAAACCTTCTCCCAAAGTGGCTAATTTCAAGTATCAGCAGTCAGCTGCAGGAAATTGGTGAAACTAAAGCAATAGATTCTGTACTGGAAGAAGTTTTCAGGATAAAAAGCGAAATAGGCAACCCTTCGCTTTCCACTCCCATAGGCCAGATTATAGCAAGTCAGGCCATACTGAATACTGTTATTTCTGACTTTAGATGGGAGATTCTATGCGATGAAATAAAAAAACTTATATGGGGGTATTTTGGAAAACTTCCCAGAAAGATAGATAAAAAAATTCTTGAAAAATTAGAAGATACAGCAGGTAAAGAAAAGTGCAATGTCAGTCTGGAAGTTGAAGATATCTACGATCAGTGCAGGAGTGAGCTGGAAAATCTTTCAGATAAAGATGAGGATATTTTAAGTTACTGCTTCTTTCCGGAAAAAACCAAAAAATTTCTTGAGAAAAAAAAGTACAGCCAGGAAAAAACTCCGGCAAGAAAAGATCTTGATTTTACCAAAACAGGACTTACCTTCAATGGCAGTAGTTCTGATTCAATTGCTAAATTAGAGAATCTTGATATTAAAAAATTAAGGGAAATAACCAGCCTGGTTGAAAGCAGTAACATAGAAGAAATAAAGCTGGAAGTAGAGGGTGTAAAAATATCTATAAATAACCCTAAATTCAGACTGCCTGAGCAGGGCACAAGAAAGGAAGAGGAACCAGAACTTGCAGAAAAGAAATCTGGCGATTTAGTGGAAATCAAATCTCCTATTGTAGGTACATTTTATGCCGCATCCAGCCAGGACAGCTCCCCATTTGTAAATATTGGCAGCAGGGTTAAAAAAGGTGATACGCTGTGCATAATAGAAGCTATGAAGCTTATGAATAAGATTAATTCAGAGTATGACGGCCAGATAAAAGATATTCTGGTTTCCAATGAAGATACTGTAGAATTTGACCAGACATTAATGATTATAAAGAGAGATAAAAAGTAATTTTATGTTTAAAAGGATATTTATAGCAAACAGAGGGGAAATTGCAATAAGAATAATCAGAGCCTGCAGAGAACTCGGTATCGAAAGCGTTTCAGCATATTCAACCGCAGATAAGAACTCCATCCATACAAAACTTTCAGATAAAAGTATCTGCATCGGCTCTCCCCCTCCAGCCAAAAGCTATCTTAATATTGACAATATAATTACTGCGGCGCAGGTTACTGGATGTGATGCCATTCATCCCGGCTATGGATTTCTAGCAGAAAATTCCAGATTTGTAGATATCTGCAACCAGAATAATTTAATCTTCATAGGACCTCCAACTGAAGCAATCTCACTTGCAGGAAATAAATCCAAAGCAATAGAGGTCATGAAGAAAAACAAAATACCGGTTATTCCCGGATCATCCGGTAATGTAAATAGAATAAAAACAGCATTGAAGTTAAGCAGACGCCTGGGCTACCCGGTAATCATAAAAGCATCCTTTGGCGGCGGAGGAAAAGGAATGAGAATCTGCAATAATAAAAAAGATATTAAAACTCATTTTCTACTGGCAAAATCCGAGTCAGAGTCTTCTTTCGGGAATGGTGAGGTTTATATTGAGAAATACATCTCAAAACCAAGACATATTGAATTCCAGATTATTGCAGATAATTACGGCAATATCGTATGTGTGGGAGAAAGGGAATGCTCTATTCAGAGAAGACACCAGAAACTCATTGAAGAAGCTCCTGCAGTAAATCTTCCCGCCAAAACTAGCAGATTAATGCGGGAATTTGCAGTAAGAGCTGCCAGGGCTATAGATTATAAAAACCTGGGAACCATAGAATTTCTGGTAGATGCTCAGGATAACTTTTACTTTATCGAGATAAACACCAGAATTCAGGTAGAGCATCCTGTAACCGAAATGGTAACCAGTATCGATCTTGTAAAAGAACAGATAAAGATAGCTTCCGGCCAGAAGGTTGATAATCTGAGAGAAAATTATAATCCACGGGGTCATTCTATAGAGTTCAGGATTAATGCAGAGGATCCGGACAATGATTTCAGGCCCTGTCCCGGAAAGATAACTGAAAGTTTTCTGCCCGGTGGGCCCGGCGTAAGAGTGGATACTTTTATCAGTCCAAATTGCGAAGTCTCGCCATTCTATGATTCTCTTATAGCCAAGCTGATAGTCTGGGATAGCACCAGGGAGGAGGCAATTTCAAGATCGATAAGAGCCCTGGATGAATTCAGGATAGAAGGCATTAAGACTACAATACCCTTCTATAAAAAGATTATAAAAAATAAAAATTTTATATCAGGAAATATTCACACCCATTTCATTGAAGAAGAATTGACATGATATTAACAGGACTGTCAATCTGGGGGGGGATAAAATACCTGAAGCATTAAAAATAAATTTTTATGTAAAATAACTTTCCAGTTAGCCTTAATAATTATAAATTTCTATAAGCAAGCCTTCCTTATCCCTTAGATAAAGAGTGTCATGATCATTATTCCATATGGGCTTTGAACTACCCCAATAAAATTTACATTCACCGTCTTTGCCGCTTCCTGTATAAAGATATATGGTAGAGGCGGGCTCAAAAATATAACTTCTAAACTTATAGATACTGGTTCCGCTGTCCTTCACCGTCCAGCCATCAATATTAACGATATCATCTCCTATATTCTCTATTATCACATACTCATCATTTAAATTCAGATTATCATTACCGCTGGCATCGTAATTGATATCAATCTTTACAATATCTATTTTTGATTTCTCCCACAAACCCAGATTATTTGATCTTGCATAGCGTTCTGCCTCTAAAAATTTTTCCGTATATTTTACATCGGGAGGATAGGTATATGCATTTGCAAATCCCCTTTTTACCATCTCAAGATTCACAAATAGACCCTCCATATAAACATATCTTAACAGTCGGCTATATTTATCCACTTCAGATATATCTTTTTCTAAAACAACCTCCTTACCCAGAACCATTGCTTCCAAAACTTCCCTGGCCTCTCCATAAAAATACATTCCATACTCAGGAGTATTAATTCCAATTAATCTTACCCTGCTGTTATCTGAAAGGATTATGGTATCACCATCCACTACTTCCTTTACTATGAAATTACTGCCGCTGGCATCATTATCACTTCTGCCACTACTGCTCCCATAATCATAATACAGGCCGCAGCCGCAAAGAATAACAATAAAAATTATTATAAAAAGTGGAAGTAATTTTTTTAGGATAGCCATTTATTTTTACTTTTTGCGCAGTTCTAAAAACCTCTTTCTTGCCTTATCACTCAGCCTGTTTTCAAAAGAAAAAAACACTTTATCAGAATTTTTTTTAGAGCGGTCTATTTTTTCCCTTATCTTATTCTTTAAATCTTTAATCTCCAGACTAAATTCTCTGCTTGATTTCCTGTAAATATTTTTCCTGAAAATCACTTTCTGCTGCATGTAATCAGATGTAACCACAAATATTCTCCTGTACCCGGTTTCCTTACCTGCCAGTTCTTCAATAACATCATCAGCAGTTTCATTTTTTCTTGAATAAATAACCTTTATATCGTCAACAATCTGGATACCCCTGCTTGGATTATCGCTATTTCTGGCATCAAAAACAACAACCATATCGCAATTTTTCTGATTTTTATACCAGGTAAGATCCGCTATTAGTTTTCCCCTTAGATACATTAAATTTTCACTGCTCAATTTGTCAGCCTTGAAAAAATTAAATATAAAATTATGTCCATCTACTATTACTAAATCTTTAGTATCAATTTTCTCTCTCATTTTGCTCCTGTACCTTATATAAAATAATTCCACTTGCAACTGAAACATTTAGCGACTGCATTCTGCCGCTAAGTTTAATAGAAATTATAATATCACAACTGGCACTGACCAATCTACTCATTCCCTTATCCTCACTTCCAAGAACCAGTGCGAGTGGAAGTGTAAAATTAACTTCATTTAAATATTTTACTTCCGGAGTTATATCCAGTGTTGTTCCATAAATCCAGAATCCCTTATTTTTTAATTCCTTTAAAGTTCTCACGATATTTACTACTCTGAATATTTTTATCTCTTCAAGGGCGCCGGCGGAAATCCTGCTAACTCTTTCATTTAAAGCCACGCTTCTTCTTTTGGGTATAATAATTCCTTCAAAATCAAATGCATTACAATTCCTTATTATTGAACCAAAATTTCCAATATCAGTTACACCATCAAGGACGATAAGCTTGCTTTTACTATCGGTCTTCTTATTTAAATACTCATCCAGGTTGCAATAATTATAAGAGGATACTCTGGCACAAATACCCTGAGAGTAAATATTCTCGCTGGAGATTCTATTAAACTGGTCAGGTTCAAGCTCCAGGGTACCTATATTTTTCTTTTTTGCTTCTGAGATTATACTCTGCATTTTTGAATTTATTTTTCTTTTCTTATTAAGGATAATTTCGTATATTTTTCTATTGCCTGCATTTCTGGTAATCAGTGAATAAACAGGATTAATTCCGTATAAATATTCGTAATTTATATTTTTATCCATAGTTATTCCAAACATTTTTTAATAGAGTAATTTAAATAAAAGACACCGGAAATTATTTTAATAGTTATAATATTCTGTCCCTTATATTTTTTGAATATAAAAACTATTAAAATATGCAGATAAAAAAGAGGGGCTGGCTCCCAGAAATATAATTGCAATTTATCTTAATCTCTTTTATCTATAGATTTCCAGAGGGTGCCTTCTTTTCTGTCTTCCAGTATAATACCCTTACTGTGCAGATAATTCCTGATCTCATCAGCTTTCTTATAATCTTTATTCTTCCTGGCAGTTTCCCTTTCCTTTATCAGTTTTTCTATTTCTTCTTTTGTTATTTCTATTCTTGCTTCTATATTTTCCGATATTCTTGAAACTTCCTTTATAAAATTTAATCCAAGGACCAGACCCAGCTCTTTTATTTTTATGCAGGCGCCGCTCAGGCTCTTTTTTAAAGAGGTATTAATTTTAAAATCCGGTTTTTGTATAATGCTATTTATATTTTTTATGAATTCAAATATATCTCCGATTGCCCTGGCAGAATTAAAGTCATCATCCATAGAATTCTTAAAATTAACTTCAAACTCTCTGGTAAAGGTATCCAGCCTGGATATAACCTGCATGTCAGCTTCCCCCCTGGTTTCCCCGCCGAATAAATCCTCTTTCTGCTCTATTAAAAATTTGATATTCTTAAGGGTATTGGTAATCTTTTCCAGAGCTCTGCCTGCCTCGTCCAGCTTTTCCATGCTGAATTCCAGAGGACTCCTGTAATGCGTGGAAAGCATGTACATTTTTATTGTATCAGGAGAATAACTCTTAAGCAGATTTTTTAAAATCCAATTTTTCTCCAGCCCCAGCGACTTTGACATTTTTCCTGACTTTACCTCAATCATGCCATTATGCATCCAGTATCTGACAAAATCCCCTTCCCCGGGAAAAGCAGCTTCAGATTGTGCAATCTCATTTTCATGGTGGGGA
>Ga0209979_1000349_pt1 | contig 65192 bp, 72 predicted proteins | sample AnhtaG_FD_183114 | JGI IMG/M metagenome (GOLD analysis project Ga0209979, IMG submission 183114) | Deep subsurface microbial communities from Anholt, Denmark to uncover new lineages of life (NeLLi) - Anholt_01485 metaG (SPAdes) (version 2) | ecosystem: Environmental > Aquatic > Marine > Oceanic...
TACTTGCTGTAGTGGAAAACTACCCTGACCTTAAAGCCAATCAGAACTTTCTGGCACTCCAGGAGGAGCTTACCTCAACCGAGAATAAGATAAGCTTTTCTCGCCAGTTTTACAATGATTCAGTCCTGAGATATAACAACCAGACGCAGATGGTTCCATCTAACATTGTAGCTAGCATGACCGGGTTTAAGGCCAGTGAATTCTTCGAGGTTACTGTAGCCGCCGAAAGAGAAGCGCCCAAGGTCAGTTTCACTTAATAAGAAGACACCGCAGCCGTGTGGGAACAGATTAGGTCTAATCAAATAAGGTCGGTAGTGCTGACAATAGGCATGGGAGCATTACTGATCCTTATCGGCTATTTCCTGGGCCTGTACTTCTTTGATAGTGCTATTGCGGGCCTGATCATCGCCATATTAGTATGGACAGTCTTGAGTTTAATCGGCTATTTCCAGGGTGATAGTATCCTGCTTAGCATGTCGAGGGCGAAGAAAATTAAGCGTGATGACCACCCTCGCCTGTACAATGTGGTTGAGGAAATGAAGATTGCCTCCGGTCTGGAGAAAATGCCCGACATATATATCATTGATGACCCGGCACTAAATGCCTTCGCCACTGGTCGTGACCCCAACCGGGCATCCGTAGCTATTACCTCGGGACTGCTACAAAAATTAAACCGCGATGAGTTACAAGGGGTCATCGCCCACGAAATATCACACGTCAAGAACCGGGATGTGCTGCTTATGTCAATGTGTAGTATCCTGCTCGGTACTATCGTTATCCTGGCCTGGTATGGGTCACGCATTATGATTTTTGGCAGCATGACCGGGTCAAGAAGAAGCTCCTCATCAGGTGGGGGTGGGGGGGCTCAGGTAATAATTCTGGTCGTGGCACTCGTATTTATGATACTGGCGCCGATTGTGGCGCAGCTCATTTACTTTGCCATCTCTCGGAAGAGAGAGTACCTGGCAGATGCTTCGGCAGCCCTCTACACCAGATACCCTGAAGGACTGGCCTCAGCTCTGGAAAAGCTGGGTACCTCGACTGGGCAGTTAAAATCAGCCAATAAGGCCACAGCCCCTATGTATATCATCAATCCTTTCCGCAAGAAAGGCATGAAAGCCAGTGACCTCTCCAGCACTCACCCCCCCATATCAGAGAGGATACGCATCCTGCGTGCCATGGCTGGCGCCTCTTTTAACGATTATGACCAGGCTTACAGCAAGGAGCACCGCGGGGAGGGGGTTATACCTGCCACCAGCCTTGCCGCCGGAACAGTCCCATTAGCAACGATAAAGCTAGAGGGTGAAGCGGGCGAACCAAACGAGATACAGCGGGCTCGTGAGACCTCAGATGCAATGTGGCGGCTGAGCAACTATAACACCATTACCTGTGACTGCGGTGCCAAGTTGCGAGTGCCACCTAAGTTCAAAGAGCCAAGAATCAAGTGCCCGCATTGCGGTAGAACACACCAGGTTTGAGAAGCTGGATTATCGTTACCCAAATCTCCTAATGTGTTCCCCTGCGCTAGGTATGTCGCCAACCACAAGTGAATTCTTGACAGTTCGTTCCGGCAGCGGCACCACCTCATCTTGAGGCTAACATAAGGGTGGTGGTGATGGCGTTCAAAGGCACAGAATATAAATGACCAAAACAGCTTGGAGCTTTGAATTTCGATATTTGGATTTTGGCATTTGGAATTTTAGCCGGTAAAATTGCCACCTCTCCCTGAATTTTAACAGGACCTTAACATTCAGGTGTTATACTTCACACAAAGAATAAGGCGCAGAGAGAAGAAAATAATGTGGTGGACAAGTGCGTGTCCTGGCGTTGGGCGCCACAGCGGTTGCGGCAACGCGCTGCACATCTGCAGATAGAGTTGGTGCTTCGAGAGGCTGTGGAGCAATTAAGAGAGGCGGAATAATGCAACCTTTTTCGATTCTCCGCACTATTGTATAACAATGCAAGGGGGGTGATAGGTTTCGCGAATTAAATCGTTGAGATGCCATAGACGAACTGCCGCGCTCCGGTCTATTTCCGGCACAACAGAATGTTTCGCAAAACGTCATAAGGCAGCGCGGGTAAAACTTTGAGAGGAGGTGAAATATGAATAAGAAGCTGATAGCTGCACCGCTGGTCGCCATTCTGTTTCTGCTAGCGACGACGGCTGCTCCAGTCCTTGCCGACGGAGGATTCTTTCCAGATTCGATGTACCGCGATCTTTACGAATCGGCTCAGAAAGCCGTCATACTATACGGTAATAGTACGGGGAATTATACCGAGCACTTGATTTTGTCGGTCAGCTTTGAGGGCGATGCCGAGGACTTCGCCTGGGTTATCCCCGTGCCCAATATGCCTGAGATAGCAGTTACCGACCCCGAGCTGTTCTGGGAGTTGTCCGACTTCACCGCAACAGAATTCCCCAGTCCTGGGTTCGGGTGTTTTGGCGGCGGCGCTGCCCCTCCACCCGGGGATGGAGTAGATGTTATTGAGGAACAGGTGGTCGGTCCTTATGCTACGGCGATTTTGTCAGCGACGAACGCGACAGCGCTAGCAGACTGGCTGAACGCAAACGGGTACGTTTTCCCGGAAGAGGGTGAGGAAATCGTCAGTGAGTACATCGAGAAGGAATGGTATTTTGTAGCCACCAAAATCAACGCAGTTGAAGAAGACACCGGCTATGCCCTGGCGGAGGGGGCCATTGAGCCCATAGTACTGAGCTTTGCATCCGACGAGATAGTCTATCCATTGCGAATCACCTCGCTGAGCGCAATGAATGTAACGCCGCCTGAAGTGCTTTTGTACGTGCTTGCTGACCATGTAATGGTACCTGAACAATACCCGTTATATATCGGATATGGTAACTGGATAGAGAACGCGTTTACCTTGGAATTCGGCAACAACGTATCTGTTGAGGACCTATCTGAGTATGAGATACTACCTGAGCTAGTTTCTACTTATTTGCCTGGTGATGAATTCTACCTGACGAAATTGAGAGGCTGGATCAGTGCTGACCAAATGGTAGATATCGAGCTGGTTAGGTATGAGGAAGGGGATTCTTTGCATTCACTTGCCGAGACTAACGCGAATAGCGGCGATATTGTTGTGCTCACAACGATTGTCGGGCCTGTGTTTGGCCTTTACCTCTGGCGAAAACATCGAAGGACTACTATTTCACGGGTCTCAGAGTAACAGCTATGCGCTGATAGTAGATGCCGGTAAGACTCTCAAATGCACGAAAAGATGGAATATGTAAGCTGAATTTGCTGGCTATTATGTAACCATGTGCTCTGTTAAGTGAACCACATCTATGTGGACTGTTTTTCTACCTCAACCCTTCTGCGCCCTTATTTCCATTGTAAGGCCAGGATTTAGCACAAGTTCATGATTAGTCTGCATCCGATTTAAGAGCCGTTAGCGCGACATACACCACCGGTGGTTTTCTTGATTTATCTCGTTTGAGCGTAAATGTTTCTGGATATTTTTTAATGAGGGACTGTAATTGCTGATGACCGTAAGTACGGGGATCAAATGCTGGATCCAATTGGCGAAGAACGGAGCCCAATGCCGCCAAATGAATCCATTCCTCTTCTTTCGCAGCTAGGTTGAACCCTTCGAGAAGAAGGTTTAGAGGGTCAGATACATCAGATTTCTCTTTCTTTGCTTCCTTCCTTCTCATTTCCTCGGGTCCAATTAGATTTTCACAGTAGATGAACTGGTTGCAGGCGTTGATGAAAGCTTCTGGAGTCTTTTTCTCTCCCACTCCAATAACAAAAAGGCCTTCCTCTCTTATTCTTGTTGCCAGTCGTGTGTAGTCGCTGTCGCTGGCAACAATACAGAAGCCGCCTACATTGTTACTGTGGAGCAAATCCATCGCGTCAATTATCATCGCACTATCTGTGGAATTCTTGCCAACCGTATACCTAAACTGCTGCATGGGCTGAATTGCATGTTTATGAAGCGAAGTCTTCCAGCTATTCATGCTTGTAGTGGTCCAGTCTCCGTATATCCGCTTGACCGTTATCAGCCCGACTTTACTAACCTCTGCCAGGATTTGAGGAAGAAGAGACGCCTGAGCATTGTCACCATCAATCAGTACTGCAAACCTCAGTTGTTCAGATTGTTCGCCCATTATGCACCTTTTTGGTTATTGATTGACGCCAAACCATACAGAGATAGAGTCCATGTCGTTTCTCAAGTTAATTAACCACATATTTATGGAATCTTACTCCGTATATACCTCAAATAGCAAGAGGCAACAAAATGATGATTTGGGTAGCGCATGAATCAGGATAGCAATTCGGTATTTCAGCCATTTTAACGATAAGCCCTAGTCTATTACTTTACGCTTCGCCTGGAAGAAGATCTGTCCTTCGATCGTTGTGCCTGGGTGAGTAACCTTTTCCTCAGCCTGATATTCCCAGGAGTTACCTCAACTAGTTCATCATCATTTATAAAATCAATTGCTTGCTCCAGGCTCAACTGCATGGGAGGAGTCAGTTTTATGGCAATATCGGATGTAGACGAACGTACATTGGTCTTCTTCTTTTCTTTGCACACGTTGATGGCTATGTCTTTCGGCTGTGAATTCAGCCCTATTACCATACCCTCATAGACTAGCGTGCCTGGTTCAATAAAGGTGCAGCCTCGCCCCTGGGCATTATTTAAACCATAGGTAACAGCTATACCCTGTTCCGATGCTACCAGTGCTCCATTACGAGTCGAAATTATATCTCCATGATAAGGTTCATAGCCAAGAAAAGTGGTATTCATGATGCTTTCACCATGCGTGGCGGTAGAGAAAACAGTGCGGAAGCCAATGAGTCCTTTTGTAGGCACATGGAATACCAAACGCACATCATCATGGCCATCATTGCGCATATCCGTAAGCCGAGCTTGCCGCTTGCTCAGCATCTCGGTTAAAACTCCAAGATATTCATCTTTGGTATCAATGGTAAGAACCTCCACAGGTTCTACAAGATTACCGTCAACTACTTTGGTGATAGCTTCTGGCTTGGAGACCTCAAATTCATAGCCCTCCCGGCGCATGGTCTCAATCAGGATAGCCAGATGCAGTTCTCCCCTCCCTTTTACCAGAAAGGTGTCTGGACTATCTGTATCCTGTACTCGGAGACTGAGATTAGTTTCCAGCTCCCTGTAGAGTCGTGTCCGCAACTGGCGTGTGGTGCAGAAGCTCCCCTCGCGGCCGGCAAAAGGCGATGTATTTACTCCAAAGGTCATCTCTACCGTCGGTTCGCCAATCTCTATGCGTGGGAGAGCTTCAGGCTGCTCCGGGCTGGCAATGGTATCTCCGATGTTGACTTTGTCGATACCGGTCACAGCTACTATGTCACCCGCCTCGGCTTCCTCCACCTTTAAGTGTTTGAGACCGAGATAGGTAAACACTTCACTAATCTCATAATGAGTTACACTTCCATCAGCACCCACACTGACTACCGGGTCGTGTGGAGCAACCTTTCCTCTCCAGATTCTACCAATAGCTATCTTACCTTTGTGGCTGTCATAGTCTAGATTAGAAACCAGCATTTGAAATGGCCCACTTTCAATTTTCGGTGGTGGTACTTTTTCCAATATGCATTCGAAGAGGGGAGCAATATCCTTGCCTTTCATGCCCAATTCAGCTACGGTAGTGCCTTCCCGTGCACTGGCATACAGCACCGGGAAGTCAAGCTGGTCAGCACTGATAGCTAATTCTAAGAACAGGTCCTCGGTAAGTTTTAGCACCTCTGCTATCCGCGAATTTCGCCTGTCTACTTTGTTGATAACCACAATGGGTTTTAGACCCATTTCCATTGCCAGGCGAAGCACAAACTTAGTCTGGGGCATGGGACCTTCTATAGAGTCCACCAGGAGCAGACACCCATCAGCCATACTTACGACACGCTCTACCTCCCCGCTGAAATCAGCGTGTCCCGGTGTATCAATAATATTGATTTTGACACCCTGGTAAAGTACGGCCGTATTCTTGGCCATGATGGTAATCCCTTTTTCTCGCTCAAGCGCATTCTGGTCCATTATTAATTCGCCAACCATCTGGTTATTTCGGAAAACCTTGCTTTGTTTGAGCATGGCATCTACCAGGGTAGTCTTACCATGGTCAACATGGGCAATAATAACTATGTTTCTTATGTCGCTGCGATAATTCATATTATGTTCGCGAAATCCTACATCTTAATTACCACAATAGGCATTATTATGTCCAGGAAGTTCAAATGCCAATTCCTACTCTTCACGAGGAAGGTATGTTTAAGTGGCATATTTTGCTTCGCTGTTGATAGCTAAGGCAATGTGGCAAGTGAGACTTTATTGCTCCTAGTCTCCATCAAGGAAGACAGCGGTTCGCCTCGTTTAGGTAACAGTTACCTTTTTGTTAACCAACCCGCTCATTCCGTATTGCACGCTGTCGTAATTGCTGTGAAGAGCGAATGTACCTATTGTCTGGTACAGACACTGTGTAATCAAAGTTTTGCAGCCTCCGGTGCTCCAGCGGCGTGTTGAGAAGGTGCTCAAGAGCGCGCACCATGGGCGTATCTTCACTTGTCACGAATGTAAATGCGGTGCCTGTTTTGCCAATTCGTCCGGTGCGGCCGATGCGATTAATGTAGGCATCTGTAGTGTCGGGCATGTCGTAGTTAACAACATGTGAAATATCCAGAACATCGATGCCGCGGGCGGCAATGTCAGTCGCCACCAGAACCTTAAATGAGCCAGCACGGAAGCCATCAAGCGCGGTTTGACGCTGGCACTGAGACATGTTACCCTGCAATGAGGTCACCCGATAGCCCGCTTTTGCCAGTTGCTGCGCAACACGTTCGACACGGTGTTTGGTGCGCGTAAAGACAAGTACTGACCCCGTTTCAGTATGGCGTAAGAGTTCCATCAGCAGTGCAGTTTTACGATGTTGCTTAACCGGGTACAATGCGTGTGACACTGTGGTTGCCGGTAATATGTGACCAATTTGTACCGTGACCGGGTCATGCAGGATTTCTTGCACCAGACGCCGGATATCATCAGGCATGGTAGCTGAGAAAAGGAGCGTCTGCCGCGGCTTTAGCAGACATCTCAAAATACTCCGGATGTCGGGCAGAAAACCCATATCAAACATCCGGTCCGCCTCGTCGATTACAAGGACCTCCAGATGTGATAAATCGATCGTACCCTTCCAAAGATGGTCGAGCAATCGCCCAGGGCAGGCTGCGATGATTTCGATTCCATTACGCAGTCTCCAGGTTTGCTGTTCCATACTCACACCACCGTAAATGGCAATACCCCGCAACCCGGTTTGTTTCCCCAATTTGTTTATAGTTTCATATGTTTGCTCAGCCAGCTCACGTGTGGGCGAGATTATGAGAGCACCCACACGACCTCTTGGGCTTTGCAACAAACGCTGCATAATTGGCAGTACAAAAGCTGCAGTCTTGCCAGTTCCGGTCTGGGCCAGACCAATGAGATCGCGGCCCTGCATAATTGGCGGGATAGATTTAACTTGGATTGGTGTGGGTGTAATGTAACCGAGTGCCTGTACACCAGCCATGACTCTCGGATGAAGATTAAAGGTTTCGAAATTCATTATGACTCCTTATGTCGGATAGCCTAATACCTTTTCTGCCTTCCGCCCCTGGGTCTACCGCCTCTGTCACTACCGTAACCACCACCGTAGCCACCACCCCTCCTATTACCATAGGACCCACCGCCTCTGTTGTCAGAACGAGGACGCGCCTCATTAACCACAATAGTTCGCTCTCTTAGCACTTTCCCGTTAAGGCCTGTGATGGCAGTTTCAGCCTCAGACTTTGAGGCCATTTCAACAAAGCCAAATCCCTTAGGCTGCCCGCTGAACTTGTCAGTCAGGATGCTTACAGATGTCACTTCTCCGTAAGCCACGAATTCCTTCTGTAATTCCTCTTCGGTCACATCATAGGATAAGTTGCCTGCATATATTTTCATAATCAGATTCCCCCTTTTTAAATTACTTAAATCTTAATTGCCTGTTTGTTGCATCGCGACTTGCAATGACATATCACACCAACACATTCTAAAAACATGCATAACCTAGGGTATCACTGGCCTATGTGTGTTATTGAAGCTAGGCTAGCGTTATATGCCCAGTCCGACCTTATTGTAGCGATCACTACAATACACCAATCTCTTTTCGTCAACCTTGAAGGAGACTTCGTTTTGCCGGCTACACTTAGCATACATACCCGGAAGGTTTAATAGCGTGATGTATAGTTGTCGCCACCGCTTCCACTACGCTGTGCTTTTCTTGCTCGGCGGCATTGGGGACAACGCTTAGGTTCATTCCGCAGGTCACGAGACGAATAGAACTCTTGTTCTCCAGCCGTGAAGGTGAACTCTTGCCCACAATCGGAGCATTGAAGTGACTTATTTTGAAAACTCATTGGATAACCTCCTCTCTTTTAAGCTTTAGTTAGAGTCCGGCTACCCAATACTTAAATAAACCTGCTGACATTCCAGGAAGCTTGTAATAACCTGAACTGAACTATTGATATTATACACTAAGGAGAACTCCTTTGCAAAATGAGTGCAGGCCCGCCTATATGCCAGGTTGCCTTTTATAGTGTGATACTCTCTCCCCTCATAGTAACCAAATAACGAATTGTTAAGTCAGGACATAGTGCTAAAAGGACTCTTAATTTGGTTTTGGGTTTCGCACTTTTACAAGCCTGCTTCTTTTTTTAGAATTTCGGCCTTATCCGTTCTCTCCCAGGGAAGGTCAAGCTCTTCCCTGCCAAAATGCCCATAGGTGGCAGTTTGGCGGTAAATGGGGCGGCGCAGGTCCAAAGTCTTTATGATAGCCTCAGGGCGGAAGTCGAAATGCTTGTTTATGAGATTTAATATGATTTCATCAGGGACTTTTCCCGTGCTGAATGTCTCGATGGATAATGACAGGGGATGAGCTTTCCCGATAGCATAGGCAACCTGAAGCTCGAGGTAATCAGCAAGTCCGGCAGCTACTATATTCTTGGCGACGTATCTGGCCATATAAGAGGCGGAGCGGTCTACCTTAGTAGGGTCTTTGCCTGAAAAACAGCCTCCACCATGCCCGCAGGCACTGCCATAAGCATCAGCAATGATTTTGCGCCCGGTAAAACCGGTGTCACTCACCGGTCCACCAATGACAAACTGACCGGCGCTGTTAATGTAGTATTTAGTCTCGTTATCCAGCAAATTGGCAGGAATGACCTTTTTAATCACCTGTTCTATAAGGTCGTGCTCGATGATTTTACGTTCCACCCCCGGGTCGTGATGAGCACCGAGAACAACACACACCACCCTCTTGGGTATGCCATGACTATATTCTATAGTTACCTGAGATTTACCATCAGGCCTGAGATAAGGCACGACCCCCTCTTTTCTTACCTGAGCCAGGCTCCGGCATAGCTTGTGTGCTAGTGTAATAGGCAAAGGCATGAACTCAGGAGTTTCTCTACAGGCAAAGCCAACCATCATTCCCTGGTCACCAGCACCAGTTTTGTCTAAAACCCCGTCAGTTGCCTCTCCTATTCTTGTTTCTAAAGATTGACCAACCCCGGCGGCAATGTCGCTAGATTGTTCCTTTATAGATACGAGGACTCCACATGTCCGATAATCAAAGCCATATTCGGGTTTGGTATAGCCTGCCTCTTTGATTACCTGGCGCACAATTTCAGGGATTTCCACATAGCACTTACAGGTAATCTCACCGAGAACTATCACCATGCCCATGGCCACAGAGACTTCGCAGGCTACTCGGGCGAAGGGGTCCTGTTTCAGCATGGCATCAAGGACAGCATCTGAAATCTGGTCGCACAGCTTATCAGGGTGCCCCTCGGTGACGCACTCCGCAGTGGCTAAATAGGAATCCAACTGATTAAAGCTATTCGGCATTTTTACTCCTTTTTATGTTCCTGATTCCCAACTTTCCAGGTAATTTCTTTGCTCCTCGGTCAAGGAATCAATGGTGATATTCATGGAGGCGAGTTTCAGTTTACCTACCTCCTGGTCAATTTCCTCAGGCACAGGATAGACCGCGGGCTCAAGCTTTCCCTTCGTCTTGGTGAGATACTCCAGACATAGAGCCTGGTTGGCAAAGCTCATGTCCATAACGCTGGCCGGGTGTCCCTCGGCGGCAGCTAGATTGATTAGCCTGCCCTCGCCCAACAGGTAGATACGCCGTCCATCGCCTAAACTGTATTCATCAACGAAAGAACGTATTCGTTTCTTCGATTTGGCCAGGCTTTCCAAAGCCGGGATGTTTATTTCTACATTGAAGTGGCCGCTATTAGCCAGAATAGCTCCGTCTTTCATCTCTAAAATGTGTGCCTTATCAATGACGTTCATATCGCCCGTGGCGGTGATGAAGACCTCTCCTATCTCGCAAGCCTTAACCAAAGGCATGACCTGATAGCTATCCATGGCAGCCTCCAGAGCAGGGATAGGCTGGACCTCGGTGACGATAACCTGCGCCCCGAGCCCTTGAGCCCGCTTGGCTATCCCTTTGCCACACCAGCCATAGCCACAAACAACCACTTTCCTCCCCGCCCATAGTATATTGGTAGCCCTGGTGATGCCATCAATTGTGCTTTGCCCAGTTCCATACCTGTTGTCAAAGAAATGTTTGGTTTGAGCATCGTTTACGGCAATAATGGGATAAATCAATTTACCCGCCCTCGCCATGTTCCTCAACCTGATGACCCCCGTGGTCGTTTCCTCAGTGCCGCCAATGACATCGGCAGCCAGTTCGGTGTAATCCTTATGCAGGATGGAAACCAGGTCCGCGCCATCATCCATGGTGAACTGAGGCTTATGTTCCAGGGCGGTGATGATATGCCTGTAGTAAGTCTCGTTATCTTCTCCTTTTACGGCGTTGGCGGGGATGCCATAGTCAACCAGGGCAGCAGCTACGTCGTCCTGGGTACTTAAAGGATTGGAGGCACATAGAACTACTTCAGCACCACCTTCTTTTAGAGCCAGAGCTAAGTTGGCCGTTTCTGTAGTGATATGGAGGCAAGCAGAGACACGCACTCCCGCCAGGGGCTTTTCCCTGCCGAATCTTTCCTTTATTAGTTTGACGACTGGCATTTCCTTGCCAGCCCAGTCGATGCGAAGCTTGCCCTCTTGGGCCAGGGAGAGGTCTTTAATGTCATAGTTCTTCATCTTTTTAGCTCCTTGAAAATGGCATTAGCTGAACTGCTCAGCAACCCAATCAGGTATATCCAATGTGCCCATAAGGAGCGGTTTTTGATGACAATCACTGCCTCCGGTCATGAGCATATTGTGCTTCCTGGCAAACTCAATATAGTGTGCCGTGGTTTTCTCGTCATGTCTCGTATGCCAGCACTCGACACCATCGATGTATTGTAGCATATATTTTTCTATGACCTTTGTTTGTTCCTCCAAATCGCGCGTTATGCTTACCAAGGATGTGCCGTGGGGGTCGTTGGGGTGGGCATGTACCAGTACACCCCCGGCGTTCCTGATCAGTTTTGATGCTTCAGCCAGAGAAAGTGGGTACTTGGGGACATCGCACTTGACCAGATATTTATCGAAAGCCTCTTGCTTATCCTTTACAATTCCCTTTTCCACCAGGTAGTTCGCTATATGGGGTCGCCCGAACACACCGTCTACACTATCCTCTATTTTCCTGAGGTCTTCCTCGGTAAATCTTTCAATACCCTCTTTATCGAACTCAACGTTCAGGTTTTCTAAAATTTGACGCGCCCTTCTTTTCCTGTGTTCTTTTATCAATTGAAGCTTGCTCTTTAGCTCTTGATTGCCGGTGTCATACCCATATCCCAGGAAATCCAGGGAAACATCTTTATTGCCCTCAGGATAATGGAAAGTCACGTTTAATTCCACCCCTGTGATGTAAGATATGCCATGCTTTCTCGCCAGGGCGATAGCTCTCTCCTGGCAGTCTATAGAATCGTGGTCAGTTATCGAGATTAAATCGATGTTTCTATTTTTGGCCTCTTGGAAAACCTCTTCAATAGGGAGATTGCCGTCCGAGCCGGTCCTGGTATGGATGTGCAAATCTATTTTCATTCTATCCTTAATAATAAGTCACCCTTTTGAGGCTGGCGGGAATCCTTTCCCGGCAGTATAATACCTCATTTTGAGGACAGAGTATCCATTCCCTCTTTGAGGCTAGCGGGAATCCTTTCCCGCTAGCATATTAGCACAGGAGTACCTCGGTCTTTGTGAAGGAAAAGATTCCTTCACGCCTCAGAGTGATTTTCACTTCTATCTCTTTTCCATGCCGATGATATACCAATCTTCGGGCGGGTCATATTGGGTATCAACTGTCAGGTGGATGATATTGAGTCTGGGATACAATCGCTTCAGGTCATCCACGTCCACTTTTTCGAACTTCTTTTTATTGTTGAGGTAAGCCTGCTCGGTGAGGGCATTCGATTCGTAATCCTCCTGGGTACGTCTTAATATCCGGGCGATGGCTACCTCCTGCGGGCAATGGGTCTGAAGGATGACGAATGTCTTATTATGTTTGGCGGCTATCTCAGCAGCCCGTCTTCTCAACGATTGGGTGATGAAGGTGGCATCTAGTATTACACTTTCGCCCTTCTCCAGGGCCTCATCTGCCCGTCGGAACGTCTCATCGTAGACCATTGTTCGGTTGCTCATATCCGAGGCGACCTTCTCATCAAATATATCCTCACCTTTCAGCACTTCCAGTCTAATCAGGTCGGACCGAAGGATAGGGTAGCCCTTGATCGTGGAAATCTCCTCGCTGGTCTCAGTTTTCCATGTGCCCGGCAAGCCACAGGTGATAAGCAAAACCCCACCCCCCAACTCGCTTTCTATGAGTTTGGCAAACGGCTCCTTCAATCTACGCCTCCTGTACAGCTCGACATCGCCGCATTAGATTATAACTGCTCAAATTCTCCTTGTCATTGTGAGCGAAGAGAAGCAATCCCCTATAATTCTTCGTACAAATCTCGTCTTGCTGTATTCATATTATTTGACTAACTTGATTTTCCTCTGCCTTGAGCCACCCTTGCTTTGTTTCTCTCTAAATAGCATTTCCTACGTCTTCAAGGGCGTCCCTCAATTTGACCGTTTCCCCTAGCCAATGCTAGACTATTTTCGGGCAGCGTAGCTCAGGGGTAGAGCAGAGGACTCATAATTCTAAGCCAGATGTCCCAAATAATCTCTTTGAGTATAAAACAGAACCTTTGTGTTAATCCTCAAAACCCTGTTTTGTCCGTAAAGTCCCGTTGTGTCCCCAATCATCCCAGGCAGTTTAACGTCAAAATAACGTCAAAGTTTACTTTACTTTACTTTACTTTGCCTTGCCTTGCTTTGTGGATTAACAGGTGTAGTTATGACTTTTGTTGCGGGTCTTTGGGTCCCCAGGTAAAAACCAGAAATGCCCCTCTCCATGAGTGGTCGTGTATTATATTAGCTATAATCACGCTCTGAGAGGCTCAGGAAAGGGCATGAAAATGGAAATGAGTATCTTATTTAGGGGCTAATTTGTTACGGGAGCCGCACCTTTGCAGCAAACGACAACACATTTTTGTCAAACGGGGGTTATCGCTATTGACAATTTATCTCAAAGTGGTAGAATTCATAAAAGGGGTCAAGGGCAAAACGATGCCAAATATTGCATTTGAATTCAACCGCACAAAAGCTATTGAGGCGATATTGTATCTAGCCAATAAATTGAATGACCCCGGCAAATATGTTATCTGTAAATTACTTTACTTGGCAGACAAATGCAGCCTTGAAAAGTATGGCAGATTCATATTTGGTGATTCATATTCCGCTATGAAAGAGGGCGCCACTCCCTCAAATGCCTATGATTTATTAAAAGAAGCGGCCAAAACGCCTGTTAATGGAATTAGCGTACAAGGTAATCGAGTAATTCCCTTGAGGAAACCATACCTTGATTACTTAAGCAAGTCAGACGTCGAGTGTTTAGAGCAAATTATTAACACACCCGGTTGGCGCATGAGACGGGATACTCATGATGATGTTTGGCAGAAAAGTTGGGACAACAGGGGGAATAAAGAAAGCGCCAAAATACCAATTGAGCATATCGCAAAATTATTTACAAATTCGGATGATTTAATAGACTACCTATCTAACGTGGGCTAGATGACATATGTCTAGCATATGGTATATCTGCCACGTCAAAAAGTGCCGCTATGCTAAACCAAAACCAAAAGATAAATTCGTTATTATCGCTTGCAGAGACACAAGACCCTGGGGCTTCTTCATAAATACCGGCATTAGGCAGTTTGTTCGAAGACAACCAGAACTATTAGCCTGCCAAGTAAGCATAAAGGCATCAAGCCATAAATGCTTAGGCCACGATTCTTATGTAGACTGCACTGATTTGTTTCCATTTGAAGATATGGAACTGATGGATATTAGGGATCAAGTCGATAAACAAACAAAGGCAGAAATCAAAAGGGCTGTAGCAATATCTAAGACCCTTGTGGTGCGCCACCAGAAAATAATCCTAGCTAGTTAATTTCCGCCACCTAGCCCTTGCAGCCTTTTGAGCAATTTCTTTTCGCTTGTTTCAAATTGACCCACTACCCTGTACTTGATTACCCCCCTCTTGACAAACTGTTCCGTCTGCGGTATAATATCTATATGGAAATGTGGAGCACTAAAGAAGCAGCTAAGGAGCTTGGCATATCCGAGCGCCGGGTAAGGAAGCTACTCGCTGAGGGTAGAATAAAGGGCAAAAAACTAAATGGCACATGGGTAGTCCTTGAGCTTTCTTATACCAAGAAAAGGGGATGATGCACATATATAAAAGATGTCCCTGAAGTCTGACGGCCACAGGGACACCACTAGGAGAATCTTAGCAAAACCCCCAGCGTTTTTATTATAGCTAAAGGAAACTGAAAATGCAACTAAAAAGGATGGACCCGAAGAAACAAAAAGCCGGTCGCCTTGGTGGTCTGGCTACATTCCATAAATACGGAAGAGAGGGTATGGTAGCCCGCGGAAACAGGGGAGGGCGACCCCGGTCTTTAACCCTAGAGGAACGGCAGCAACAGCTTCTAAAGGCTCAAGAAAATAAAAAGGAGGTAATGGATACCCCAGGCAAATTACCAGGCAGTTTAAAAGAGCTAAAGAAGCTGTATCTGCACCAGAGGAGGTCGACTGGTAGCACAAAATACAAAGCGGGGGAAGGCTAACCCCAGCTTTCCCCCCAAAGGGGGTGATGCTTATGAAACAAAAAAGATGTCCCTGAGCCTTGCAGCCCGGGGACATCGCTAAGAAGAATCCCATCACAGAAACCCCTCAGCTAATCTTATTATAAGCTGAGAGGGGGGGAAAGTCAAGGAGGGAAACCAATGAGAGCAGTAGCTGAAAAAGGAGCAAAACTTATAGAGGGAATCCACAAGAGCAAGTTTGGCCTGGAAATTACTATAAGGCAGGCTAATGGCATAGTCAGAGAAATCCCCTGGGATGAGGAAGACGGAGCAACGCCGATCCTGATTGAAGCGATGATTCTAGAGCTCGAGATAGAGGACCCGAAATTGAGAGAGACCACAAAGAGGCATTGCCTTAACTTCCTTGAAGGATGGTGTGAAGTAGTCGGAACTCCCGAGGAGGCTTATGACACCATGCCACTAAGTAAGCTCTACAGTCAAGCCGAGGCATTTATCGCTGGATATAAAACTGCACTTGCGGCTTAATGCCAGTAATCAAGGCATTGGCGAGGGGCGCTGGAGAAAACCCACTCCGGCGCCCTCTTCTTTTCGCTGTTCTTCCATTGCCTATCAGTGGAAGATTAGGTATCAAGAACTTGCTTTAGTCTAGCTTTGGTTTATGCGTAGGACAATGGCAACAAAGGACTAACAAAAATACCATAGCAATAAAAATGACGGCGGGAATAACAGCGATAATATCTAACTAGACGTGGTATGGAAATCTGCCCATTTTGGTGAAGTTTGAGGATAGCTTGAGGCTTTATCGGAGGATTAATATTCTTGTTGTAGTAGCTCGAGTATGTGCTCATGTGCTTTCTTCTCATGAATGTCTAGGAACTGCTTGGCAACTTCGGGAGAGGGGTCCTTGGCACACGCTTCACAGCAGGCCGAAAGTCCCTTTTCGATTTCTTTTACCGTTTGCCCAAATACTATCAGAACATAGCCATATGTGTCGAGAAATTCAGGCCTTTTGTCTTCTCCTATAACCTTTTCTATACATTCACGAGCATAATGCTCCTGTGACGAATCACCAGTTTCCGCTATATAGTAGCTGATGTCGTTTCTCGCCAACAATGCTAGTTCAGTATCGCCTGCTGCTTCCGCTTCAGTCAACGCCTTTTGAGCTTCTGCTATAGCTTCTTCAAGCTCTCCACAACAAAAGCATACCAATTCCTTGAAGTGACGATACCAACGCTTATCCTCCGGCGTATTATCGACCAAGGCTTGCGCAAAGTCCATTGCAAGCCAATCCAAGTCGTTATGTTCTCTCAAAGAAGCAAGCAATGCAGCTGCGTTGCAAAGGCCAGGAGTAATTCCATATTTATCTTTGCATTTCTGTATCTGCTCCATCACCTTACTAACATCGCCGTAATGCAGGTCTACCTCATTTCTCATAATATGCTCAACAATATGGTCAGTCCGTTGTCTTGCTTTGCCGCTCTCCTTTACCCTGACCTTTGGGATAATACTAGATGCGATTTGTATCCTAGCAGCGTTTTTGCGCTGCTCATCACGCTCTCGCTCCCTTGTAGCGAGTTGTTTAAGGAATTCGCTATGCTCGTCAGCAACCTTCAACGCATTAGCTAATAATTGGGCGTGTTTCCAATGCTCTGGCTTTTCATCTGTGCCCTTATAGGTTAGAGGATGCGTTTTGCATGCCCAAGCTTCGAGTAGCATCGTCACAATCTGTATTTCACACTTAATTTCTCGCAGTGCTGCGTCAGTCAGAGTTACGACAAAGTGGTGTCCACTATAACCGGATTCATATTCCTTCGGTTCATCTCTAATGACCAAGAGGTCCTGTTTATTTAGTTGTCGCATGTATTGTGCCACCGTCCCTATGTCCGAAGGATAGAAGCAAACAATCCGAAGTCCTACAATGTCCTCCAAATCTTTGAGCGAATACTCTTTATTATCTTTTTTCTTTTGCTCAATCTTCTTTTCAACTCTTTTGGTCGTCTTGAATTCCTGCCCAGGACCTTGATAATCTGCCCTGCTAGTCACCCTATAAATTGTTCGTCTTCCCTCAGCCTGATAATTTCGATAATTCTCGAGTAGACTCCTTACAGTATTGAGAACGTGCAGGTATTGGTCCTGTCTTCGTTTCAGCAAGTCCTGATAAGCAATCCTATCACTGGCGCTCATAGTCACCTCCAATATGGACCTTTATGGCTCGCCACCGCTATAGCACCTTCTATTATAGCCAAATGTTCGACTTTTGCTGTGAGCCTTTATAACCTTGCTACACTCACGCTGAACACAAAGCCCAAAATGTTACCTCTTTAGGTCAACTTGCTAGCCTACTCACTAGCCACAGTATACATCGTAATCGTTATCGTGCCACTTGCAGAAGCGTTGCTCGCCTTGCTTATACTGCTAGCTGCCTCATTATTGGGAACGCTGGTATCAGCAACGGAAATGCCAGTATCGCTTAGCCCGAATAGGATTAAGCCTAGTAGTATGACTGTGAGAGTGACCGAAATGACTAGCCTCTTCACTGCCTTCCGCCTAATTCAATTATATCCCTGAAGCACCTAAATTGGAAGGTATTATTAGCAAAATTCTAGCTTCGGTTTATGCGTAGGAATGGCAACAAAGGGGATTGACACCGAGGATTAGAAGTATTAATCTGAAATTAAGTCAGGAGTCAACTAGTGATATACAATAAATTAAAGGGAGGTAATATAACACTATGGGGAAACTGATAATAGGGCTTATTGGGGTAGGGACAGTACTACTAGCTGTGGGAATAGCTATCTCGATACCCGAGATGGCCGTAGTTGGCGTTATCTTTCTTGGGGTTGGCATACTACTTACAAGGGTCACCGGGGGGAGTTAGAGTTACACGCTGGTGCTTTATTAAATCTGTCTTTACTTATATCTGCGTTAGATTTACCTTATTACTTGAAGCGTGGCAGGGTTACTGAGTATATGAAGTGAAAGCCCTTTGGAAAACCCTAAAAGTAGTAGGATACATTATCTTAGGCGTATTTGGAATCAACCTGCTTTATGTCTTATTTCTGTATGCTGTCAGGCATGAAGGCTGGTTTTTCATATACAATCCCAACTTCGGCCACCACAGCAATGCAGAGTTAGGATGGCAGATAATTTGGAGCACTATACTAATATTAGTAGCTTGGGGGTTGATTAGCCTAGCTAGGAGGAAACTAAAACCAGTAGCCAGGAGACCAGATTGAGGCCCGATATTATCTTTTGCCTTGTCATACTTGCCTTGGTTATTATCTATAGCCTTGAGGCATGATGACCTTGATAATTGGAGAAGGCATTGGAAGCTAATCTTCTATACTATTGTGGTAACTCAGAAATCGTTCCTCAAAGGTGCCAGAGGAGGTGACCTTATGTTTCGGCAGCCACATATCTTTCTATCACATAGTCAAAGAGACGAGGCTTTACGAGATAAGTTCTTGGCTACTTGTGGGCTGGCTGGTATCCAAGGTATAGCGTTCGAGTTCGATGTTCAGTCAGGGCGCATGCCTCTTGACCAAGCGGCGGCAGAGGTCATCAGGGTAGCCGTTCAGAGTGCCCGCGCTTTGTTTGTCATTATCGGCGATAACGTTGTTGCGAGTTTCCACACTAGCAACTGGGTGGCCTTTGAGGTCGGACTGGCGTATGCTACTAGTCCCCCTGTGCCGGTATGGGCCTTCGAGGAACTGCACCAGCGTGTAGACTTCCCCCTGCCAGCAGTAAACCATCACGCTCTATTTATCCCAGATTCCGACGAGCATTGGGACTGGATACGAAGTATCATGGAGGTCTACTCGAAGATAGGATTGCTCAGCCCCCGTGACCCGTTTGCTGATATTGCGGAGGTATGTCCTTATGATAACTGTAGAGCGGTATACCAAACCCACTATCCAGACGACGTGACGTCTTCGAAATGCCCATCGTGCCGTCAAGAACTTCATTGGACTGGCCCTATTAACACATCTCAGGGGTAAATGTGACGTTGCTTAGACCAGATATTCTGTTCTGTTTGATAATGCTAATAGCAGTCGTTGTTTACGCCTTCAGGCATCCTGATATTGATGACTGGAGAGGGCATTAAAATTTTGCCAGTGATAACAAAATGAAGATTGGCATAGCCGTAGGTGTAGTAGTAGCGATCCTCGCTCTTGTGGTTTGCCTTGTCCCTCTGAAGACAGTGGCTTATACAGTTATGGTTGATTACGAGGACACAGAAACTTACTATGAGGATGAACCTATTGTTGAGACATACAATGAGACTGTCAATCTACAATGTGCGGTTACCACTAGGATTGTAGGGCAAGAAGGCGGCATCCCATCTGGCCGGTATCTGATTGTTGTAGAAATAACAAATACAGATACTGTTGCGGGTTATTTTAGCTTAAATTGGCTTTGTCTTGTGCCAATGGGTATAGGGATTCCGATGGAGGGTTTGCCTTATCCCCCTGGGCAGCCTGAACTATTGGCCCCGGGAGAGACAATGTCTCAGAATCGCTTAAATAATGCTCCTGAAATAGGAGATTATAGTATTGAGACTGGTACAAAGCCCCGATATGGCCTTAGGACAGGATGGATGAACTCTTACAGACTTTTGATACAGGTAGGTGAATAGAATGTTACTTGAGAGAAAACAAGTCTTATGTACGAATTGCGGATTCTTTTGTTGGCATATTCAGCACGAAAGCGGAGAGGGCTCGGTTAGATTTGTGGAGATTGGTGTCCGATTTCGCCAAGAATTCCAAGCCGCTAATCCTCGTTACAAGAGTGTAGGGGAAGACAACGAATATAGCGAAGAATATAGAGTCTGTTGCTTAAGAATGCAATGGTTCTTGGGACAACTTGAGGGGAGACCAGAATACGTTAATACCGATGATATAAGAAAATCACGACAATGTCCATATTATATAACATACCAGCCAGCGTTTGGACCAGAGGAACACAAGGAGCTTAAGAGAGAGGCTGAAACTAATCGGACTGTCCGAAATGCAGTTCTTCTCGGTGCTGTAATCGGTGCCGGTTCTGCTATAGTTGTGCAGGTATTATATATACTGCTAACGTAAAGTTTCGCCCTTCCCTACTTTTGATACAATTTACCGACTTTTGAGACAAGGGAGACTTATGATACAAAGCCGGTACAAAGACAGTGGAAAGGACGAGGATTTTGGGAACACAACAAGTAGAGAAACAAAGAACAGTAACAAAGCAACGCCAAGAAACTCGCTATAAGAAAGTAACCTTGCTCGATTACCTACTACACTATTAAGTTGTCTTCTATTTGAGGTCAGTCAGGGGTATAATTGAATCATGAGAAAGCCAATAAAAAGAACCTTTCTGATTTGCTGCATTGTTGCTATTGCCCTAATCGGCTTGACTTGCGCCCCAGAGGCCACATTAGAGATTTCCGTAACCGAAATAGATAACGGGGTCATGATTGAGAACGTGGGTAACGTTGCTTGCCTTGTCTTTGTCAGTTCACCTGAGGGTGAGCAGCAGTTTGAATTAGCTGCCGGCGAAAGTGTAACAGTTACCAATATATCACAGCCCATTGAGGTTTCAGCGGTTAGCTTGTAGAATCAGTTAAGCTAGGTTGGTTCGGAGAGGGCAAGAAGAATGGCTACCAGCGTATGGAAAAATAAGCTCTACTTTGGGGATAACCTTGATATCCTGCGTGAGCATGTAGCTTCGGAGAGTGTTGACCTGGTTTACCTTGACCCGCCTTTCAACTCTAACGCCACTTACAACGTGCTCTTTCAAGAGAAGTCTGGCGAGAGGTCCGCAGCACAGATTACCGCCTTTGAGGACACCTGGCACTGGGGCATGGAATCAGAGTATGCCTATCAAGAAGTGGTGAAGGAAGGGCCTCGGAAGTTGGCAGAGCTCTTACAGGCTATGCGGACGTTTCTCGGACAGAATGACATGATGGCTTACCTAGTTATGATGGCGCAGCGGATGGTTGAGCTGCACCGTGTGCTCAAGCCAACGGGGAGTATCTATCTTCACTGTGACCCAACGGCTAGCCACTACCTGAAGCTGCTTATGGATGCGGTGTTCGACGTTAGGAATTTCCGAAACGAAATCGTGTGGAGAAGGTCATTTGCTCATGGAGACGCAAAACAGGGGGCGAGGCACTTTGGCCGATGTACAGACTCCTTGTTTTTCTACGTCAAGACCGATACGGCTATTTGGAACCCACAATATGCACCCTATTCTGAGGAAGCACTGAAACGAGACTATAAGTACACTGAAGAAGGAACTAAGCGTGTTTATCGGTTGGCTCCTGTGGACGGCCCTGGTGGTGCAAGCAAAGGGAACCCATATTATGATTTCCTGGGAGTCAAAGGATATTGGCGTTTCACACAGGAGAAAATGCAGAAGCTGTACGACGAAGGCCGCATAGTGAGGTCTTCGACGGGCAAATCGCTAAGTCAGAAGATGTATCTGGACGAAGCGAAAGGTCGACCTGTTGATAATCTATGGGATGACATTAACAGGATTTCACCAACTTCGTCTGAGCGTCTGGGTTATCCCACACAGAAGCCTGAAGACCTACTGGAGCGCATCATTTCAGCCAGCAGCAACGAGGGTGATATTGTCCTTGACCCCTTCTGCGGCTGCGGGACTAGCATCGCTGTAGCAGAACGTTTGAAGCGCCGCTGGATTGGCATAGATATTACTCATCTGGCTATCAGCCTTATGCGTCACCGGCTCCACGACACCTTCGGCCCTGAGTTGTCACCCTATGAGGTTATCGGTGACCCCAAAGACCTAGAGAGCGCTAAGGCACTTGCCGCTGACAGCGAGCACGAAGGAAGGTATCAGTTTGAGTGGTGGGCTTTAGGGCTTGTGGACGCCCGCCCGGCTCAGGATAAAAAGAAAGGCGCAGACAAGGGTATAGACGGCTATATCAACTTCTTTGACGATAACTCAGGTAAAGCAAAAACTATAGTTGTCCAAGTCAAAAGCGGTCACGTTACCTCCGCCTATGTTCAGGCCTTGAGGGGAGCGCTGGAGCGTGATAAAGCTCCCATTGGTGTGCTGATAACCCTGGATGAGCCAACCCGTCCAATGTTACAAGAGGCTGCCGCCGGGGGATTCTACGAGCCAGAGCACTTTCCAGGTCACCAGTATCCCCGCCTACAAATACTTACCATTAAAGAGTTACTTGAAGGGAAAGAAGCCCAGTATCCACGCATGGCACCGCCCGCCACTTTCAAGCGTGCGCAGCGGCGCAGGGTAACTTTGAAAGACCAGCAACGCTTAGTATAAGGGGGTAAAATCATGGGTATGCTAAACAAGGGTGCTAAGATTGATATTGATTGCCCAAACTGTAAGCATAAACTTACCTTCACCGTAGGGCAGTTACAAAACGGCGAGGTCATTACTTGCCCTAACTGCCACTCAAAGCTAGATACTTCCGAAGCCCAAGAGAGTCTCACCAAATTGGAGAAGGACTTAAAGGACTTCAGTAAACGTCTGAATAAAACAATAAATATTGACTTTAAGCTCTGACAACGACTCTACTGTAAAATAGGGAAGTGCAAAATATTATGTTAACTCATTTGACAAATTGAGTCATTATTGATATTCTTATGGAAGAAGAAATATTAAGGGGCTCTCCGATGTTAATGACTGGCGAGATGATTCGTTCAGCAATACGGGGAGGAACACTCCGAATAGACAATTTCTCCGATTCTCACCTACAACCAGCTTCATATGATGCCCGCCTTGGTGAAGAGGCTATAACAAGTAGCCATAGAGAAAAAATCAACCCAGCGCACAAAGGTTTATTGACTAGTATTCCTAAGATAAGCAGAGTAAATCAACTCAAGTATGGGTGCTACAATTTATTAAAGACACAATAGGGGGCCTAAAGATGGCAAACGTATTTGATGTCGCAAAATACATATTAGAGAAGCAAGAGCCTATGACTACAATGAAGCTACAGAAATTGGTGTATTATTGCCAAGCGTGGTCTCTTGTATGGGATGAAAAACCCCTATTTCCTGAGCAAATACAGGCTTGGGCCAGTGGCCCAGTGGTGAAAGAATTATACAATGTTCATAGAGGTATGTTCGCAGTCTCTGATATTGCTAAGGGTAGTATAGGCAACCTCGACGCTACAGAGAAAGAGACAATAGACGCAGTATTGTGTGCTTATGGTGCTAAACCTGCACAATGGCTTGCCGACTTAACTCATATGGAACAACCCTGGAATGATGCTCGTGAAGGATATGACCCTGGGGATAACTGTGAAAATGAGATTACCTTAGCCTCGATGCATGAATACTACAGTTCTATGCCACCTGGTAGCGAGCTAGTCTAATGGCGAGACGGGATGCGAGAAAAAGACGAGCCTTAAAACTGCAACCTAATAAAGTTGCCCGCAAGTTACAAGACCCAGTTTCTTTTGAAAACTCAAACTTCGTATGGCGTGTACACAATGGGTATATGGACTACAACCATGCAAAGTTTGGATGGAGTGGAGTTAATATACTGTATTTTCTTAAAAAGATAACCCAATCGCTACAGGCATATGAAGGACTTAAATGGCGTGAAGTAAGAGAGAAAAATCATTGCCATCCTTGGGGTACAGATGAGATACCTAGAGACTGTGCTAAGAGATTGGAAGAGCGTCAAATAGATATTGACCAGCTATATCAAATACCATTGGGAAGCAAGCCAAGAATAATTGGTTATAAAGACGGACAGAGATTCTATCTCATGTGGTGGGATAAAGACCATAAATTTTGCCCAACAAAAGCGAAGTAATTATTTACTCCATCTAATCCGTGCTGCTTTTCTGGCTATTTCAGTACGTTGCTCAGAGCTTAACTTTTTGGCTCTAGCTTTACCGCCTTTCAAACCACCAAGCCGACCTAGAGCCACAGCATTAGGATTTTTGCCTTGCAAATCCCGTTCCAGCTAGAATATCTTCCTAGCACAAAAAGGCAGTCACCATGATAAAAGGTATTCATAGCTTGCTCCTCAATTTACTTAATTCTATTATACACTGCCTAAGGTTTTTGCCAATGGGTTAGGAAAGGTTGAAGCTGGGCAACTTGATGACATTCGAGTCGGTGCGAGAAGGGTAAGCTAGCCTTTATAACAGCAACGAGATAGATAAGCGCATTAAGTACAATCACAGGCATTACCAGCCTAGTTGCCGAGTGCTGAACATCTCGTCAGATTGGTTAGTTCTTTCTGGAACAGATGACACTTTTGGAGCAAAGCTGCCAAACCTAAAGGCTATCTGCAAAAGAATGGAGGAACTGTTTTAACCCTCTGCGAGCACCAAACTTTAGCGAGTTTTCAAAGTTTTTGTCAGACTCAGACGATAAACCATAGTGAAGAAATGTTGTAACAGCAAAAACTACTAATCCCTGTTTCCCGCTTTCCTTTATTGCTCGCTCTAAAGGGTCTTCGAACTCATATGGCTTTAATTCTCCGGGCATATAAAAATCTCCTATTTTTGCTATTACGTGTTTATATTATATATGTGGCAACTTTGTCAAATAGCATTTAGCCTCTCCTTTTTCAGTGCTATTTAATCAAAACAATGACTTCTGGGGCTGCTCACAGCCTTTTGGGGCAAAAGGCACTTATTAGGCAAAGCTCTAGCGAGTCCAAAGGGTGACAAGCTAACAAAAAGCCATCTGATATAATCATTTAACATAATATTTTGCACTTCCCTATTTTAATACGAAACACCCCCCCTGAATACATCCTTCACCTTTAGCCCATTGGCTTTCAAGACTTTGAAAATGTATCCCTGGCTGCAACCGAGCTCTTTGGCTGCTGCTGCCACGCTACGATGTTTTCTAAGGCACTCACAAACGTTTTTGAGTGGCATGTTTAGCGGTCTCCGTCCTAAACCATTGACCACTACCTTTCCACCGCAATTTGGACACTGGATTATCATTTGCCTACCCTAAAGAAAACCATTAACCGCTAACTCTAAGGGCTTTCTTGAACCCCCCAGGGCTAGTTCTCCTGTATCTTGCTGCCCTCTTTCGTCAATCGCTTCAGTACTCTAATCTCCCCCCCTAGTTTAAGTGCTTCCTGAATAAGTCCCTGATTCTCCGCGGCCAGCTGGTTAATGCGGTTTATTACCTCCCTCTGCTCGCGCTTGGCTTTTGCTAGTTCTTTTTCAATGTCCGTCATATTCCTCCTTTGTTTCTAAACTTTTAAGTCTCCTAGTCGTAGCAATCTACGCCTACAGGGATTTTGAGGCGTGAGCCAAAGTAGCCACCATAAAAGGGTTGAGTAGTGCTACCCAGCTTCTCCAGTGCTGAGAAGGGGAGAACTTGATGGTCTCCCGGGCCAAGGTAAATACATTTATCTGCATAGGAAGCAAGAATGAGACCATATAGACTAGGCTGTATAACACTATGCCAGGCGGTTATGAAACCAATGTCTCCCCCACTATACTTAAACTTAAATTTACTAGCGAGAGCAGATTCCCCCTCTATCGTGATACCATCACTGTCCATAATAACCTTGCCAGCGCCAACGCTCACTCCGTTAGCATCAAGGATAACTGCACCCTCACCGGCATAGAGCTTCCCATCTGTCCCGATATAAACCTGAGCGTGGGCAGTGCCATAAAGGTAGTATGATTCCCCATCCGCCATGATGTCCGCATCAAGCGTCAGGTCGGATGCCGAGTTATATTGAGTTACATTAGCTGTCGTCCCATCAGTATAGTTATAGACAATCTTGCCGACATCCCCAGCCTCAAATTGGGCATTCGTGGCATCAATCAAATGATTAGCGGTGGTAGCAGTCGCCTCACCTGATTTTCCCGCATCGCTTTCATAGTCCTCTTTGCTTGCAAAAGTCCTGAAGGCATTAATTCCTTCACCACCATAAAGTGCTATCCCATAGGTAGCATCTATGACTACTCCCGTTTCTTCATACCACAGTCCATCTTTGACTGTCTTGGAGAGTAGAAGATGATGAGCCGATAGGTCCATGCTATAGACGAGCCCGAAAGTCCCCTCTTCCACTTGGTCTAGAAATACTAGCCCAGCAGGAGATAATGCCATACTTCTAACTCGACTGAAGACCTCACCATTTTCTATAGCATCAAGGGTAGTCGCCATCCAATCACTTGCCTGGTACGCCCCTGTTGCCCGTGCCGTTATGCACCTTTTTACTGTGTCTGCGTCTAGCCAAAGGTCGCCTATGTCATAAGGAGTTGTAGGTGTTGTCGTAAAGGTTCGGCGTTTCTCACTGGGATTATAGCCAGGCTGGTATGCGACATGCTCATCCATCTTGAGTATGAACAAGCCATAAGTCGGGGATTCGGGGTCCTCGTCAAGACTCAGATTCCATGTGCTTACCCTGAGATATTGTTCCCCATCAGGTAAATCATCCAGAGTTCCCACTTTTGAAAGGTCAATCGTATTATCGGGGTCTATCCAATAGAACCCCATGTTTTTGGCTAATAAGTTCTCGGCATAGAGGTGTCCGACTGATAGGCGCGAGAAGTATTGCCCGGCATCGGTATATGTCTCCAGCTCCTTGAGTATTTTTTGGTAGCGGAGCATATCTAGCCAGTTGCCGAAGCCAAAAGTCATCAACCACTTGTCCTTACCAAATCTGCGGTGAATATAGCCCAAGTTACCAGTCCGTGTATCGCCCTGTCTCTGGTCAACTACCTTCACATAGTCAAAGGCTTCGGCACCGACATTGATTCTAATTTCAGCTTGTCCTCTCGCCGCCCCCATTTCGGCTTTGGCTATCAATGCCTCAGCTATATCTTCAGCTTGGTCATTACTTTCTAGCCGCACTTGAACGAATTTAGTCTTCTTTACTTTGTCAGGCAGGGAATCATAGCCTGTAATCTGAGCTGAGCCGGAATACTGCGGATCATCGTCATCCCTAGACTTGACGACTACCCTATTGGGAAATACAAGGCTATTTCTATATGCCTTGCTGAAGAAAGTATGCCCCGATTCGAGGTTATACTCGTAGTCAAAGGATTCTCCACTCGTAACTGGTCGTAATATGTGAACCTTGCCATCTGCTTCAAAGCGTGGCACATTTGCCGTGAAATCCAGTACCCTTCTTAGAGCAGCCAGCCTTGAGCCACTAGTATAAACCCTGAAACTATCTTTAGGCTTGTAATTGTCAGCCAGGGTGTCGTAGCCGTCATCCCAAACCACCTCAAAGGCTTTACAATGAGTAAACGGGTCCAGGGTAGCCCCAACAATAGCGTTCACCAGTGTTTTAACTGTCTTGGTATCGTCTTCATCTGGCATATAAGGCTCGCTGGCCTCATCTTCGCCCATAAGGTTAGGCATACCTTCAAGCTCAAGCGTGCAGGTCAGCTTATTGGGGTCAGAATCAAACTGCTGATCTATTATAGAGAGAGAGGCAGTTGCCAAATACTCCTCGCCAGCTTTTCCAATCACACCATAGGAGATAACGGCATCGTAACCTTTCAGGTCCTTGTCGTTAAATTCAGCATCGCGATTGTTCAGGACAATTTTAGCTCGGTGTGAATATAGCTCCTCATCATGTTCAGAGGGGAGTATCCTATCCTGCCCGTAGGTATAGCTACTTGCCCCCTTGGTGAACTCAATCTTGTATAGGGGATTTAAAGCCCCGGCCTGCTGTCCAGCCTTAAGTGTTGCTGATAGTTCTCTCATTTAGATTACCTCCTTAGTATTGCCACACCTGCATTGTTTCTTGACTTGGGGCTACCGTTGCAAAGCCAAATCGCTCTGTTAAGCCTAGAGAGGCATAGCGTCCAGCATCGCAGGCATGGTCTCTTATCTTCACCGGCTCTTCCAAGACATTGCCATCTTTGTCTTTCTTACGACTGTAGTTTCTAACTTCCTTAATGGTGTCCACGCTTGATTTTGTTATATGTAAGGGTTGCCTTCTCACCAGGTCGAGCCCCATCTTCACATCTTTATTGGCCGGGTAAATAGTCCAGCCAGCTCTTGATATTTCCTCTATCCTTTGTGGCTCTGATGCGTCAGCATAGATGTCGGCGCGCTCCTCATGAGTAAGGCGCTCTATTAAGTCGGAATTAGTTAATCCTGCTTGGTAAATGCGTTCATCCCAATATAGCTTCTTATCGCACGAGATGATTTTAATCAGAGCTGTGGGGTTCACAAAGCCAAAGTCCAGCCCGTAAGCCCAGGCCTGCCAGTCATTCTTGGGTGGTAACTCGTCAACAATCTCAAACCCTGGCCAGATTAGATTCTCTAGATGCCCCAGCAATCCCAAGCCGTAGATATTCCACCAGTTAGGGTCTTTACCCCTGTTTGATTCGATGTTCTCAACAACTTCACGCGGTAAGACCTTCAGAGCGTCAAGATAAGTGCTGTGGACATAGAAGGTAGTAACTTCGTTTCGCCAGTTCTCATGTGCCCAGAACTCGGCTACAGGGTTCCAGTCAACGATGGTAAACTTCGTTGTCCGTATATCTAAAGCCCTTGCGGTTTCCCAGGGGACATTGTTGCCCTCATTGATAAAGAGAATATCACGCCGGGGACCTCTTACCTTGTCCGCCTCGTCTGCACCAAAGAACTCTATCTTTGCCAGCCCAAAGTCATACCTGAATAGAGTTCTAGACCAGTGAGGGTTGTTTTCCTCCGACTCTCCAAGTATTCTAAAAAGGTCTCGGATACAACCTCGCCTTAAATGGGGTAAGGATTCCGAGACGATAGTTATGAGTAAGGGAGCTTGTGTCCCTTGAGCTATCAGAATGAGTGCCTGGAGGACTGACCAGGTTTTGCTACTCCAAGTGCCACCTTCGTGTAATACCCGCCGATAGCCACCTAACCATGCTTTAATCGTATCCTCAAATACTCTCGTTGTTTCCATTAGGTTCTCCTATTGGTATGGTTCTTTCGCCGGCCAAAACTCGATTTACCAAATCCTTAGTCTTTTCACTCTCTACCATGACAGTGATATTTAGGGTTTTACTGGTAATGTCTTGCTGAATTGATTGAGCTACCCTGCCCTCTACTCTATCCAGTAACTCTCGAAAATATACTGGGTTCTTGCTAGCTAGCTCTAATGCCCTTCTAGCAAGCCATTCAGCCCATGTCTTGCCAGGCGCATAGGGACATGGCGTTCCTAGTTGCTCACGCAGTATGTCAGTGATGCAGAGTTCCTTCGGAGGTCTCCCCAGAGGATTAGCAACTTCCCCTTTCTTAAATCCTCCCTTTTCCAGATTCTTCCTGCTACCCAGGGACATTCCACGCCTATTCCCCTTGCTATTCAGCTTTGTTACTGTTTCCATGTTTATCTCCTACTTTTATAAGGGAAGTGTACATGCCGTACAGGGGTGTACGGTACAGGTGTACGGGGTGTACAGTACAGGGGGGGGTATATTTATATACCCCTGTACAGTACCTTGTACGCTTCAAAGTTCATCACTAGCTAAGCTCCATGATTCGCCTATTTTAAGTAGCTTATTTTTCTTTTTAAGTTCATTACATCTAGCCTTAATTTGGTTCGCTGGTTTCTCTAGCGTTTCGGATAATTCACTCACTGTCATAGTGCCACTTTTCAATGCTTCTAGTATTTGCGACTTGAGACCCATCTGCTCTAGGAATTCTCCTACAGTCTTGGGATCACTCGGCTTGATATTCATAGTTCCGACATCATTATCGAATACTATTTTGAATCCCAGTGGCCTATGCAAGCCCGCAAATGGTGGTGATTTCCTATGGAATAGTGCTATGTCAATCTCATTACTGCCGGGCTCTTGGTTTTTCCTTACTTCCCATATATTACGAGCTTGGGCAGTGAAAAACTGATTGCCATAGATTGAGCGAGTCTTACTTTCCCTGTCCTTTGAGTTATGTGCTAGTATCAGGCTGGTGACCTTTAGTCGCCTGAGAGCTGCATAGAAGCCGAGTGCGGATTGCGTTTCTTTAAGCTCACCCCCTGCTGCTAGCCCCTGTGAATCTATTATGACTAACTCGGCCTTTATATCGGCTATATCACGCCTGATCTCCTCCAAATCATTGGTTAGAGGCTGTGCACAATGGCGGTAATGCAAACCCATTACTCCAATGTGTTCGATACCTCGCTGTAGTGTCACTGTCTGCCATTGTATTGTCTCGGCATCAGTCTCCCAGTCCAGATATATTACTTTTATAGAATGGTCCGGGGCTGCAAGCCCCATAGGATTATCATGCCAGGGTAGTATGACCACCTGTGTTAGTATCACGGCTATCGTGCTTTTAGATGAGCTGGGGTCACCAAAAATCACATTCGGGTAGTTCTTTACGATTAGCGGGTAAAGTAGGTATTCTGGTGGTTTGATATCTCCAGCCGTTGTAATCTCAATTGCTGGCTCGCCGCCTCTTGCCAACTCCTGAATCTTTTGTGAAAGGTAATCAAAGACCTCTCTCCACTCTATTTCTAGGTCTATCTTTTCTTTGAGCTTTTCGGCAAATTTTGCCCTGGTCAACTCAGAGCTAAAGTTGAACTGTGTCGGCACCAAGAGGACAGATTCCTTCGCACCATTGCTGTGTCTGATCTCAAGCTCTCCCCGGACTTGACCGTCACTCGGAGTCCGGAGCCGGCTAACTTGGGCAGATAAGTGCCAAGGTGCTGGCCATTCTAGTAAATAGCCATTAATAAGTTCGGTTACTTTAACATCCATTGGCTGCTAGTCCTTTATAGCCAGATTTGGGAGGTTGCCTCTTCTTGCCTAACAGTTCATTCAGTTTGTTTCTCAGGTAGGCAATCTCCCCGCGCATCTGTTGGAACTGGTCGTAGTATCGGCGAGGGATCCGCCCGGACTCGGCTGAGATAGCCTCAAGATTACCAACACGATCCTCTAATCCAGCAATCATTTTCTCCGAAGATTCAGATTGCGGACAACCCTGGCAGAGTGGTGGGAAATATCTTTTTAGCCGAAGATGGTATCCCCCCACTTCGGGATTCTCTGGATATAATTGCTCTTTGCATTCCTTACAGTTCATTGTAATGAAACCTCATCATCCTTGCCCTCGCCATTGTCGAGCAGTAGCTTTTGAAGTCGAGCCTTCGGTATCAAGAGTCGCCGCCCGATTCGCAAGCATGGTATTTCACCCCGTAGGCACGCAAGATATGCAGAATTTTTGCTTAAGCCAAGCAATCCGGCAGCCTCTCTAACGCTGTAAGTCAGCCGTTCGCTAGTCTCCATTGGTCCCGTTCTTTTCCTCCGCCGGTGGAAACAAGTCAGTCTGGCTACACTTCAATACCCTTGCTAGAGCTCGTTTAGCCTTCGGCCAAACCGCTAACCTCCCACACTCAATAGCACTTAAGTTTGTTGAGGCTATGCGTGCACGGCGTGCCAATTCGACCTGAGACATCCCAACTACTTCCCGAAATTCTTTAATTTTGTTACCGGTCATACACCTACCTCCTTCCATATTTGACAAACTTTTGTTGATACATTTATAATATATATAGTTCCAGTGTAAGTCAAATATGTGGCAGGAGTGGAATTGATAAGGTAAAGCTAAAACCTGCATAAAGGTTTGATAAGGAAAAAAACTAGCTACAAAACGCAGATAAGAGGGGGAAATTAAAATGGCAAAAGGTCCTTTAATAGAACCGATTAAGCCTCTAATTGCTTCGGTTTACCGCGACCATCCCAAATGGAAACCCCACGAGATACGTATGTCGGTAAGGAGTATTCTTCGTGAAGAGAGTAAGGAACACCCTGAATTGCTCCTCAAATTAAACAAAGGGTGGCCGAGTGAAAGTTCCATTCGAGACATCATTAAAGATATCTCAAGCAAGCCTAAACTTAACCCAAAGGATGACCATTGGAGCCTAGTCGCTTTATCAAAAAAAGACTGTGACATTCCCCCGGAGGCGTTATCAAAGGTAATGTTTATTTATGAAAAGCGTCTTAGAGCAAGCGAGCGTTTCACTATCCGTGAGGCTTTATGGATTGCTAGGCTACACGAAATTATTGACGACCTAGACGTTCTTGATTGTTTTGCCTCTGCTTATGCACTAAGAGAATGGCTCGATTGGGTTTTAGACAATCCTAAATCTTATACTAGAGATATTGATTTAACGTTAATACGCTACATGGACGGACGAATTACTGCGGCTGATATTGCTGAGCACCCTTATCTGATCCACCCCCTACCAACATTGGGAGGGGAAGAGGAAGAAGAACTTGAAATGAAGTTGAGAGGTAAAGGTTACTCACTGGGCATCAGTCTGACAGAAGAAGAGGCACAAAGGAAGTCTGAAAAGAGAATTGAGGACCTTCGAAAGGAAGGGAAACTGAAGACGCTGCCAAGACGGGGAAATACAAAAGAGAAGGTGCAGAATGAAGGGAAACATACGACAGAGAAGCAAACATAGCTGGCAAATTCAACTTTACACTGGCAAGGGGCCAGACGGCAAGCCCAGGCGCCACTTTGAAACTGTGAGGGGCAATAAAGGTGATGCCCAAAGGCGCTTGAGGGAGCTATTAAGTAGTCTTGATAAAGGTGTCTTTACTCCACTAGGCAAACTTACGGTAGCAGACCTCTTGAACCAGTTTCTACAAGGCTATGTCAAAGCAAAGTGTTCTCAAAAGACGCAAGACGGCTACCGGATGACGATAGAACGCCACTTAATACCAGCTCTGGGGCATATTCTATTAAAACATCTTACACCCCAAGCAATACAGGCCTATTATGGCCAAGCCTGCGAAAAGCTATCAGCACGGACTGTTCACAAACACCATCGTCTATTGAAACAGTCCCTAAAATATGCTGTTAGACAAGGTTATTTGGGTCGCAATCCATGCGAGCTCGTAGATTCTCCCGCATGGAAGGCCAAGCCAATGCGGACCTTAACACCCGAAGAATTGAAAAACTTGCTAGAGGTAGCTTCGACTAGCCGATTCTATTGTGTGTTTTATATGGCTGTGGCTTCAGGTTTAAGACAGGCTGAATTATTAGGGCTCAGATGGAGAGATATTGACCTCGATGTACAGTCTATTTCGGTTTGCCAGGTGTTATACAAGCACCAGGGGATTTGTGAGTTCAAAGAACCCAAGACAGAGCATAGCCAGCGCTGTGTAAGAATGACGAAAAACCTAGTTGATTATTTGAATGAATATAGAGGAGAGAGGGAATCACTGTCCTTGCATTTAGGACGATTGCTTAAACCCGATGACCTGGTATTTGCCAATGCTGAAGGCGATCCCCTTGACCCAAGTGTGCTGAGTCATAGCTTCGCCAAGATAGCCAAGCAGGCCGGCCTAAAGAATGTTCGGTTCCATGACCTACGGCATACTTTTGCCAGCCTCATGCTATTAAGGGGAGCCAAGCCCAAGGTTATATCAGAAGCCCTGGGCCATGCCAGCGTAGCCTTTACAATGGATACCTACTCCCATATAATTGAGGGGATGCAATCAGAGGCTATGGCTTTACTGGATGAAGTCTTGCCACCCGGGAAAACCAAAGCTGAAAATCAGGGTGAAAAATAAAATAACGCCAATTTAACGTCAAAAGAGAACATAATCTTAAGCAAATGCCAAAATCTAGCTTCAATGGCAGCGTAGCTCAGGGGTAGAGCAGAGGACTCATAAGCCTTTGGTCGCTGGTTCAAATCCAGCCGCTGCCACTTATTGTTTCACTCATAGTGATACTGGCAAGGTGAACATCACAACCCTGAATCACTTATCTTATTTGGTTATCGATACTAGTAAGATAAACATCACTCTCTGTTTTCTAATGCCCCTTTTTATATCGTGAAAAAATTCAAACATTCCAAATGAATTTACAAAACCCTTGATATTTGCTATAAACTAGTCTTGATGATAATGCTGGTTGCTTAAATTTAAATATTGAGGAGCAAGAAAATGATGACGAAAAGAGTAGCTACTATAATTGCAGTTAGCATAATAATTATCATATGTATCTCTGTATTAGTATCACGATCTTTTTCCTGCAATGGCGGGCCTTCAGAAATCAAGAATCCCGATATCTTTGTCATAGCGACAACTACCGATATTGCTACGTTAGATCCTGCTTATGCCTATGATACTGCAAGTGCTGGGCAAATAGAAAACATTTATGAAACACTAGTTAAGTTTGATAGCGATAGTACAAGCGAGTTCATTCCGTCACTAGCGACAGACTGGACAATTTCCGAAGATGGAAAGACCTATAGATTTAAGATTCGTGATGGAGTAAGTTTTCATAATGGAAATCCATTAACCCCGGAAGATGTGGAATATTCATTTGAAAGGGGGATGGTTCAAGATTATCCTCTTGGACCACAATGGATGTTTTTTGAACCCCTTTTTGGTTTGGGGAATTACACCTCTCGAACCGACAATGGTCTGATCCCGCTTGAGGAGATCAAGGGCAAAGTAGAAGTCGATGGCCAATGGGTACAATTCAAGCTGGCTACCCCATACGAACCGTTCTTACAGATTCTTGCCTCCTCTTGGGGTTCTATAGTCGATATGGATTGGTGTATACAAAATGGTGATTGGAATGGAACTGAGGAATCATATGAAGCTTTGAATAACCCTGTTCCTGGTGGCTCTCCAATCCATTCGATAACCAATGGTAGTGGCCCATTCATGTTAGAGTATTGGGAACCAGGAATTGGAATAAGGTTAGTAAGAAATGATGACTATTGGGGTGCACCCGCCAGTTTTGAAAGAGTTATCACCCAAATAATTGACGAATGGGGCACCAGAAAATTGATGCTGGAATTAGGTGATGTTGATTGTGCTATTGTTCCAAGTGAACAAATCCCAGAAATAAAAGAAATGGCAGGAATCCTAGTTTATGAAAATGTACCTACGTTACTCAATCAAGCGTTTTTCTTCCAATTTGATATTGATCCTAACAGCACATTGATCGGTAGTGGCCAGCTAGATGGCACTGGTATACCCACCAATTTCTTCAGCGATATTGATGTACGCAAGGGTTTTGCTTATGCTTTCGATTGGGATACTTATATTGATGATGCAATGACAGGTTATGGGGAGCAAATATCTTCACCGATAGTTGAAGGCATACCTTACTATAAACCCGACTGGCCAAGTTATGAACTGGATCTGGTAGAAGCAGAGGAGCACTTGAAAGCGGCTTGGGATGGATTACTATGGGAAAATGGTTTTGAAATGACACTTGTATATACATCAGGAGACATCACGGGAAAGATTGCTTGTGCAATATTGCAGAATAATCTATTTGAGATCAATCCACTATTCAAAATAAATATTCAGTTAATGGGGTGGCCAACCATGATGATTGATATGGAGTTAGGATATTTACCCATGTATCTAAGTGGTTGGACTGCTGACTATCCTGATCCCCACAATTTCGTCTTTCCTTATATGCATAGTAAAGGTACATTCGCACATGCGCAGCGATATAGTAATGAAGTAGTAGATGATCTTATTGAAAAAGCAATCTCCTCAGGTAACCATTCAGAAAGGCAAATACTTTATAATCAGATAGCGGAATTATATTATAACGAAGTCCCCAGTATCATGATATCTCAATTATTGGGTGTCTATTTCTTTCGAGACTGGATACAGGGTTTTGTTTACAACCCGATAAGACCAGCATATGAAATGTATGCATATTACTTAAGTAAAGGATACTAGTAATTTAATAATAGTACACAGGAAATTAGTAAATAACCTGATACTTTCCGAACCCACGATAGTTTAGCTCAACACTTCTTCCTTCATAAAATCCACTCGCTGCCACTTATTGTTTCCCTGGCGAGTTCCCCTCAACAGATTGTGAGTATGCAGTTAATCGTGTTATTATTTAGAATAACATTGTTCTGGAGGGCAAATGAAGTTAGCTAGAATCATTGCACCATTTAGTCTTAGCGCAGTGCTTTTTATCTTGGCATATCTGTCCAGCAAAGATAGTGGCAGTGGTTACTTCCCAATATTGCTAATGGGAATCGGGATAGCACTCGCAATTGTTGGCATTGCAGCTATTTTCTCAAATAAATGAACCTTTTTCGAGACTGACCCTCTATCCGCTATGGTTCAAATCCAGCCGCTGCCACCAATAAACATAAATCCTCTCTAAGTGACCCGCTACCAGAAATTCAGTCCACTTGACAACCTTGGGAGATGAAACTTAGTATACTGGAAGAACAATAATTGGAGGTGTTGAAGATGGTCAATAGCATACCGATTGTGATTATTGTTATTGGTGTTGTATTGGTAGTTTTAGCATTATTAGTTTGGAGGAGGCAAAAAGAGGGGAAGCTAGAAGGAATAAGCAATAAACAGAAGAAAGCATTCTTCGCACAATGGATAATAGGGATTGTTTTAGCATTAATAGCTGCTATTTTTATGTTTGATGGCGATATCCTGGGAGAAAAGACCACAGGTATTTCCACGGTCATAGGGATTGTTGGAATTTGCCTGATAGCAACTTCCAATATTAACCTGCTATCTCTCAAGCGTAAATAAAGCAGATTAACGAACCAAACAAAAATCACCCCACAGAACAGCATCTAAACAACTATTTAATAGACCGTTGGTTATTTTAGCTTCAAAACAGAGTAACTGTGTTGGGACGCTATACTAGGTCGGTGAAGTTTGAGGATAGCTTGAGGCTTTATAAAGCACCGCTGTCATAGGCAAGAGAGGTCTGGCGTCTATCCGCTAGTAAATTGAGAGAACTAACGTTGGCCGATGTTGAAAGAATGTTATTTGTTTTTTAGGTTTCTAATCCCATCAATTATTGCAAGAAGCGCTCCAACCCCAATGAAGGAATAACTTATTAAACGGCCTGCGTCAACGAAAATAATACCAAGAACCACTAAGGTCATGCCAATTATAAAAAGGTTAGACGGTTTACGGAGTTGCTTCCCCTTTTGCCTTGAGATAAGTAGGAGAACCACAATAATAATCAAGGCAGCAATCGCAATTCCAATATACAAAGGTTCCATTAGGTCTCTCCTTTCAAGGGCTATATCTGATTAAGTAGTAGTGGCATTAGCATACCAGTAAGGAAGTGTTTTAACAAGAGACTAACAAACCGTCAGCTATTTTAGCTTCAGAACAATATAAAGCCTTTAATAGATACTTTTTGAATTCTTACTGCCTTTTTATCGGTGGTCAAAAAGTATATTATGAAGCTTGCATTTATAACGATATGCTTACGAAAGATGCCTAAAGTGTACGCTGGCTCCAGTTCAAATAGTGTTCATGTATATCTCTTGACAGATTAAGCGAAGGTAGTAAAATAGACCATAAAAATATAACTAAATAATATAGCAAGGAGGAATACTATGAAAGCACGATTCTTAACCACACGTTGGAACGATGTATTTTCAATAGTGCTTGGATTGGTGGCAGTGTTCTTCGTCATTGCTGTTCTAATCGGCATGAAAGTCCCGTTTGCTGGAGGCGGCCAAACGAGCTTTATTGTCCTGGTCGTTATCGGGGGTATTGGCTGCGCAGTTAGCGAATCGCAGAGCGCCGCCCGGTACAAGCGGACCACCTGGAGATGGAAAAGGTTTATTCACCCTCTTACAATCGCCGGGCAGATACTTGGTATTTTTGCTCTAATCCTCATTATCCGTACTTTCAGCGGCCTGAACACTGGGGCCATCACGGGATACACGACGGCTTTCCTGGTGCTGGCAGTCGTCATCTTTATTCTGTTTGTGCTTAATCTTGGACGGAATGCCGTGCTGAAATCATAGTCTTACTGTGATTCTTGACCTATTAAACGAGCATCCGAAATGCACAATGAACTTGCCTGGACATGATAGTGTTCGCTGGCTCCGATAATTGAATTAATCGAAGCCAACAATCTTTACCTATTTTTTATTACCCTTTTTCAGTCCCCAGAAACTTGTCATCACTCCAGCGACTACCCAACAAGCAAGCATGATTATCACACCTGTAGTAGTAGGGTAGACATCTCCAATCGCTCCTAGAAGTAGAAAGATAAGACCAAGCCCACCCATTAAACCTACGATAGCGCGTTTTGCGTTTGTTGACATGCTATGCCTCCTTTCAATCTGCTAGCTTTTTCTTTAACCTCATTCCAAACAGAAAACGGAGTACATCTATGCGTCTTACCAATAAATCATAGCTAGCCATTTGACCCGACTCGGTCACACCAGTGAAGTTTTTATTTCTTACTAATTGTAGACGCACCGGATGTATTGATGGTGCCCATTGTAGGCTCGCCAATGTACCATAGTTTTGATGCGCCACTAAGGTCAGCATCTAGTCTACCATTCAGGTTTATAGTGCCCGAGCTGGCACCACCAAAATTGACGTCGGCATTATTAACTGTGAAATCGTCAAGATTGAAACGGCTAGCGCCACTTACACTAGCGACCATGTCGTTAGCAGATCCTTCCAACTGAATAGTGCTTGCTCCGCCTATGTCAAACTCGACATTGCCTGCTGTGATGTCACCAGTAACACTGCTGGCTCCAGATACCTTGATATTCACATCCTCGGTGGAACTGAGGTCGTAAATAGTACCGCGCGATGCTCCAGATACCGTGATATTCAAATCCTCAGTGGAACTGAAGTCGGAAACAGTACCGTGCGATGCTCCGGAGACAGTCAGGTCGCTAAGCTGAGGCATAGTCACCGAAGCCCTCAAAGTTACGGGCCCAAGGCGAGGGAGTGGCCCAAGCCTTATCTTCAAAGTTTGACCGACTTTGGAAACCTGGACGTAGTCCATTACATTGTCGTCCGCGGTAACACTTATATTGTACGAACTAGATTGTTTAATTTCAAATTCAAAAGCGGAGCTGATCTCAACTTCGGTGAAATTAGTAAAAGCATACTCTTCAGTCTCGAGATTTCCGGACCCAATCAGACCTCCCGGCCAACCCCTTAGAATTAACAAGGTACAGATTACCGCTACCGCTGCCACTATTGCAATTATTATTATTGTTTTCTTCATATTACACCTCCTTATCTTTGACCTGACTCCACTTAATTATACCACGCAAGAATGGGCTCTCTAACCATAGGCCAGTGTGGAGATTGATTTAATCCACACTTTTTCTATGAATAAATGCCTTTTTATAGGCGGTCAATTTGACAAAACTGATTAGTTAAATATGCTCCTGGTAACTAGCAGTTCCCCTGGCTACATTAACAATTAGCTTTATCACACCAACCAGTATTGCGATTCCTACCCCAACTGAAATAAAAATCAAGAATATCCTGACGCCTAAATAAGTGGCATCAGCTGCAGTAGTGCTGGGTATTACACTGAAGTCGAAAGGAAAGACGGATAGAAGAGTTAAAACCGTCCAAAGTGCAAATGCATTTATAACGATATGAATCATTTCACGCAGTATATACCTATCAAGGATAATCAAAATAATGTGACCGATAATAGTTATGATTAGAGTTGTTGTAAGAATCGGTAGCCATAGATTGATGTCTTCTGTAAAGAACGGATATCTTATCCATGTAGTAATGCCGTCTACTGTTTCCGAATGATAATAGGCTACGAATTGATTAAAAAAGTTGAAGAATATTAATAAAACGATACTCCAGGCGATGGCAAAAGCGGAAGCTGTTATTCTTCCACTTCTGCTTTTAAAATGAGCATCTACTTTATCTCCGATTCGTTTACCTAAATCTGCAGTGGGGGGTGGCGTAGGTGCTGCTGCCTCTGATTCTGCTGTTGGTTCTAGGGGTGGAGGTTCAGAGTATTCACCTGTTACCCTTGATGAAGCGACTATCTTCTCAGCAACATCACCAGCCCATGGTAGTTTATACCACTCACCACTAGAAGCCTTGACTATCATTACTATCCAAACAATGAACCCTATAATTCCTATAATTAAAGAGAAAGCACCACCGACCACTGGTATCAAACCAAGTATAATCCCTGCAGCTGTGATGGTGCCGAACACAATAATTGACTGCGCCGCGTGGAAACGAACAAATTTGTTTTTCTGCTCTAAAACGAGAAAGATGATGCCGCTTATCCATCCGGCAACATAGCACAATAATCCGGCAATATTTGGCGATAGCCCTGTACTTGTACCTGCCGGCGCTGTCAGTTTCTCTCGCTCTATCTTCTCCCGTGCCTCAATCCGCGCCTTCTCTTCCTCATAGATTCTCTTTTTTTCTTCAGGTGATAATCCCATACCAACCTCCTTTATATTGGCGTCGTAGGTTCAGAATAGCCATCCACGCTTTCTTTGTCAATACCACCGTTTAATCCGAAACTCACTATATTAAGAAGATGGTATCTTACACCTCTGCAAATGCTACCACATAATTATGGCCATAAATCTTGGCGCACTTGGGGCAGGTCGTGTAGTAGAAATAATACCTTTTAACTGTCTTGCCTTTTTGGTTTACATATTGAGCCATTTCTTTAACCCATTTTGGTATGGCGTTATACGGACCATCGAAAACCTTGGTGATATATGTTCCTGATAGTTTGACGTTTTCAGCGTTCGGGATTTCTTTTGTCACATTGATATATACTTCACCTTTCCAGGGTGATGATTCGGTAGCAAGCATGATAAAGTCCTTGATATCTGGATTTGCTCCTGCGTCTTCAATTTTCTTCCACATCCTTCCAACTGTTTTACCGAACGTTCCGGGTAGCGGCATATGCATGAATTGCATCATCGTGTCTTTGACAAAGAGCTTGTCTTCCCACGTTATTTCTTTATCATGCCATGGTTCAGGATCAAACTTAGGACAACATTGCGCGTCACTATCATTCTTTATCATATTTCAAGCCCTCCTTTTATTTGGTTCAAATCCAGCTGCTGCCATATTCTGCAATAGGGACAGGATGGATCCCCCCTGTGCTCACCGCCTATCGGTCAACCTGGCGTGTACTTCTGCAATCAAATCTTGAACCGCGATACGTAATACTGTCTGGCCTTGCTTTAACGTGTCAACGAGAACATTGTAGTCCTCGTAGAAATAGACTGTCTTCCCATCCGTGAGCACTACGAAGGATGCTAAAGCCTTGGATTGACCTCGTATGAAGCGAAAGCTCGACCGTATCCGCTGTAGAGGCAACGAACTATCCAACAATTTCATCAGGATCTTTAATTCGAAGATGTCTTCTATAGAATAGAGACGGCGTGAACCTCTTCCGGATGCTGCTCTCAGACTCGGGCTCACCAGGCCTGTCTTATCCCAATACGCAAGCTGTCTATGGGTAGCGCCGACCACATGTGATACCTCTGAAGTACGGAATGATATAGGTTTTCTTCTACGCGACATTGCGAATTCCAGCCAATATAATATGAGTCATATCATTATACTACTTACAGTTTAGACACTGGTTCAAATCCAGCCGCTGCCACTTGGTTTTAGTTCCATAAGGGTAAGGGTGAAGCAGTAGCCGCCCGGTGCTTACTTAGGAATGTAAAACCGCCAGGCACAAACCCATGCCTTCGGATGCTCGTCGGGAGGGCAGCTGATGCATTCGGTCCTGATTCTAGAATCTATCATCCTGGAAAATGCCGGAAATTCTGCCAGTCCGGCCGACTTGCATGGGTAATCAGGCAGCCCCTTGCGCCTTCTTGTTGCCTGAACCAGGCATTTCACCATACGAAGAATGAGTTCATCGCCTGACCTTTCGATGGCCTGCTCATTGATGTGTGCGTAAAGTCGAAAGCTTAAAGCTTGTTCTAAACCATCCAGCCCGCTTTGCTGGGGAAGCTGCAAAAACGATTTTATCATGGCTGCTTCCATAGGCGAATACCTGGTCCAGCAGGTATCGTTACACCTTTTGCTGGTATCCATATCATGGTTATTCTCAACAGCTCGGAACCATACCCCATCACTTGCCAGCCAATTAAAGGACATAGCTTTTATCAGGCTGATTAACCTTTCCTTTTCCATATTAACCAGCCAGAGTGGCAGGCCGTTTTCAGTTTGAAAGCCCAGAGTCTTGGATAGGCGGTTTATAGCTATGGGGGAAAATGAGGCGGAAACCTCTTCTTCAAGCCGAATAGCTTCTTCCAGACCCAGTTGATGGCTGACCTCGTTGAACCATATGCCATAGTGCAATGTTATCCGTCTTAATACATCAATGGTGTAATGAGCCAATTCAATTTGACTAAGTTTTTCTAGGGAGTTTGTATTCATGTTTCTTACTCCTTGGATTCAATTTTGGGATATCGAATATTTCAGGAATCACCACTCAGAGATTTCCTTGGTTGCCGTAGATACCCACGGGCAGAGCCCATGGCACTCTGCCCTTCGGGTTATTAGAGTACGCTCTCCTAACTGGTCACATCAGTGCCCGGCCTAGAAAGTACGGCCAGACTATTATGGCAAGCAAAATCTGCCACCAAACCAGACTGGCATAACCGATTGTAAATAGCCAGCCGATGAACCAAATAGGGCCTATCAAAGTCACGGAGCGGCGGTGGTGCCAACGTTTTCCTTCCTCTGCCATGTTTTTCTCCTTTTACAAGATAATCTATTCTTGATTCGATGATTTTCCCTGCAATATCTTAATATCTTAATGATAAGTCCACTGGATAGCAAGACCTAAAATAGAACCGAAGAAACTTTGGCTACAATTCGCCGAGTGCCACTCTCTTGCATTGTATATTACGCTCATATTTTTCTCAGTACTATCCGGCAATGCCATAGGCGCTGGTGGCGGAGTCTCTAAAGAGCGGCAATTGCGGTGGATAGAAAGTGAATAGCACGAAGAGAATGCCCAGAACCGCTAAAGCAATCGGGGCGAAACGGTTAAGCCTTTCCGGTAATGGAGAGGCAATCAGCAATTTATAGCTCACCAACTGCCCGACTATGACAGCTACAACGAAAATCGCAATGTCAACTATCAGGAGACCATGCCCCAGGATAGCTGTGTATGAGTAGAAAAGGACCACGATAGTGATTGGTATTAGATAAATTCCTAGAGTCTTTGCAAGGAAAAAATTGTTCGCCGACTTCCCGAAGCGGCTATATTCCAAAGCCGCATATACCAATGCTGGCCAAAAACCCAGCTTCAGATGTTCCCAGACACTTTCATTCACAGCGGCAATCGGGGCGATGGGAATCGCGTGACCGGACCACTCGAAGGCAAAGTGCAGCAGCGACCCCAAAACAACTATGAAGACGATTCCCCCTAACTCCCAGCGCAAAATGCTTTTTTTCACGGCCATAACTTCACATAGATGATATTACGGGATCAACCATGGCTGCCCTTTTTCTCCAGCGGAGCCACAGGGCCCAGGCCGTTACCAGCACGGCTATGACGGCAACATAGATTTCCACATGAAGATCGGTAAGGAGCCCTGCCTGCAACAAAACTACGCTATAGTTCAGTAAGCCGTGCAGGACAGATGCTATGAGGTAAAACTGCCATCCCCAGCCCCTGGCCAGACCATACCCGGCCAGGGCGGAAAAAGCGATATGAGCGGCTACGGTAAAGAACCTCTCCCAAAATCCGAGTAGCGCCACGAAGCCGTAGGCTTGCACCCATTCCCAGGTCCACCCTGAGGCAAAGATGAGATTGTGCGCCCACTGTGCTTCGAAGATGCCAAATCCAGCTCCGGCCACAGCGCCGATGGCGAGTCCCAGCTTAGGGTCAATATTCTTGCCGCTACGCCGCCAGTAGACAACCACCGGCACCAGCTTTGACCCTTCTTGCACCAGTCCGCTGAGGAGTATTTGTGGTATCCCCGCCAGAAGAATCCAGCGCATGAGGACCTCCTGGCTCCAGAAATGGCCCAGCGCTTGTCCAGCCCAAGTCTGGAGGGGAATTTGAACAAAGCAAACAGCGGCCAGGGTTAGAAAGGCACTGCTTACGAGGACCGCCCATAGCCAGGGTTTCTTAAAGAGCGGCGGCCGGTAACCGGCCAGCCAGACCGCACCGAAGGCTATAGCCAGACCAATCCCCAAGGCGCTGGGGTTTTGAAAGAAAGATTTGAAAAAGCTGACTGCGTAATCTATCGTGGACTCTATCATGGACTCCTCCTACGCTTTAAACTGGTTCTTATCCAGTTCATCGTACATGCACCCTTCGTGATTATGCTACTCTCCTATATGCGATGGCGCTAGCAATTCTTTCTTCACTCAGAAACCCATATAGGTTTTGGTGCTCCAAGCGCATTCTCTTAAAGTTCGCGTATTATACCTGTATGCGAAATAAAAGAATATACCCCTGGGCAGGAACGCCCAAGGGCACGTTGCAGGTTCTGATAAGGCTTTGGTCGCTGGTTTAAATCCAGCCGCAGCCATTTTTGTTTTCACAGTTGAACCTTCTTTATCGATTTAAACGAGCTTCACAGTATCTTTGTATCGGGGGGCTTTTGTGGTCCATCCGGTCCTGTTGTTCAGGACCTTCGCAAAGCTATTGGCTGCTTTTTCTTCCCCGTGAGTGACAAATACGCAGCGCGGCGGGACACGAATGTCAGATAGCCAGGTTAGTAACCCATCACGGTCGGCGTGGGCCGAAAACCCATCGATTTTTTCAATGTGTATTTTTACCGGATGTATTTGCCCTAAGAGACGGATTTTCTTGGCACCATCCAGCAATATTCTGCCCGGCGTTCCCTCCGCTTGATAGCCGACGAATAATATTGTGCTTTCTGTCCTTCTGATGTTATTGACAATATGGTGCTTTATACGGCCACCGGTTACCATACCGCTACCAGCTATGATGATACTGCTTCCCTTTATGTTGTTAATGGCCTTGGACTCTTCCACACTCTGTACCATTTTGAGGTTTTCAAAACTAAAAAAGGAATTACCCTGGCGCAGACGTTGCATCATCTCTTTGTCAAAGAGTTCAGCGTGACGTTTAAATACTTCTGTAATCCGTATTGCCATAGGGCTATCCAGAAAGACAATTAAAGGTGGAATTTCTTTACGTAAAAACAATTCGTTCAGGTGATACAGTAGTTCCTGGGACCGCTCCAGAGCGAAACTGGGAATGATGATGTTGCCCCCGGCGCTTACCGTCCTGTTGATACAATCGCGTAATTGTTTTTGAATATCGATGCTCTCGTGTTCTTCGTGAGTACGGTCGCCATAGGTTGACTCTATAACTATATATTCGGCCTCATCAAAAATAGCCGGGTCATTTATTATAGGGCGGTCGGGCTCGCCAATATCACCGGAGAAAATTACCCTGTGGTTCTTGCCATCCTGTTGGATATTTATACTTATGACTGCAGCCCCGAGTACGTGGCCTGCTTCATAATAGCAGCCTTCGACATTGCTGTTAATTCCGACACAACTCAGATATTCTACGGCGGAAAAATGCGGCTCAACTGCTTCGGCGTCTTCTACAGTATAAAGAGGTATTTCAGGATAAGGACCACGGCGTCCCTCCCTTTTATGGCGTTTTGCCTTATATATGGCGTCTTCTTCCTGCAGCTTTGCGGCATCAAGAAGGATAATCTGGGCTATCTCAGCCGTCGCCTGAGTGCAGTATATCTTGCCCTTGTAACCTTCACGTATCAGTTTAGGTAAAAGTCCACAATGGTCGAGATGGGCATGAGTCAAAAAAACGGCATCAATTGACCGAGGGTCAAACGGCAATGGCTGCCAGTTTCTCCCCTGGTACTTCCGCTCCTGATACAGCCCACAATCTATAAGCACACGGGTATCCTGACTCTCTAAAAGATAGCAGGAACCTGTGACATTCCGCGCTGCACCCAGAAATGTCAGTTTAGCTAGCACAGATGACGCGACTCCTTAATAATTTTCGTGATTATACCATAGGAGTAGGTAAGGAGGGATAAATATATGTTGGAGAAAATTCTAATAACTTTCAATTCATTCTTTCAGGGGAACGCAGAGGCCAAGATTGTTGGCGATAGGCTGGAGATTACCATGGGCTCTCAGACTTTAATAATATCGTTGCCAGATGTAATCGGAGGTCAATCTACGGGTTCGTCGTAGTTCCCTTGAGATATGCATAAACATAAACTGAGGTTTTATCCCCTCCCCTTGGCGCACCATCGCAACCCAGTTCAAGTAATGCGTTTTCTACGGCTCTAGCATCGTCACTGGTATAGCATTGGCGGGCAATATAAGGATGACCTTCTTTGGGAACTTTGTGTTCTATAAGTAAACGATTTACCCAATTAGATGCGATATCACAATACCAATCTGGATATGAGCCACCCAGTTTATTTATATGCGCTAAGATTTCCTCATATACATCTCGTACTGCTAGTGGTAGCATAATCCACCTCCTTTTATATGGATTATAACACTGGGTTAGAGGGTGTCAATGACTATAGAAGATAAAAACAAACAGGCTAGAGTAAGTGCTCACCTCCAGCCTGTTTGCGATTGGGTTCTTCTACCCGGTTGATTGAGTAATGATAATCACGATAATTTTTTATAGCCTCCTTAGCCCTGGCTATGATTTCCTCGTCAGACGCTCTGTACGATGTTATTGCAAAAGAGCCTGCTACCTTGCCCTGGCTTCTCTCTATTTTAGCCGTTATGTTCGCCAGAGCTTTCTCTGAATTGTCGCCACCCATGGTAAAGAATGGAATAATACTCCGGCCTTCAAAATTTGTCTGGTATATGAATGAGTTAATAGCCGGTGCTGGTCTCGGACCCCAGATTGGAGAACCAATAAATATCGTTTCATGTTGCTTTAAATCGACATCTATGGGATTTATCTTACTCCCCCTGTTCATGAAAGCGGCGAAGCCGCCAGTCAAATAGACGAAGGGCCCTAGTTTTCTGGGCTTTGTCTCCTTAATCTCCAACAGCGTTGCATTCAGGGCTTCGGCGATTACTTGAGATACTAGCTTCGTTTTACCTGTCAAAGAATAATAAACTACTAGCGATTTCATGCACCCTCCAGACTATCTGTTTCTCAAATTAGGAATTCCTTCGGTAGATTGCTCAGGGAGCAAAATATCATCCTAATCCTATTATACCACTTGCTAGGTTATGCTCGATGTAACCCTCTTGGATTTCTTGAGTTATTTCCCTGGGAACTTCCTCTTCTCTTCTAATCGTCGCCTCCGTAGCACACCTTCAATCATCGCCCATACGACAATTGCAATTCCAGCTACTAGTAGCCACCACCATGAAGCCCCTCTAATTAGGGCTACTCCAGTCCCACAAGTAGCAACTACGAGAAACACCCCTCTCACAATATCGGCTCTAGTGCTCGGCCACAACATCCTAGGGCGATATCTGCCTGGCGGCCACATTCGTATCGCCCCATACAGAAACCACAAGAAGAAGAATTATTCCGATAGCTAATTTCATTTTGCTGCCCTCCTCCAAATCCGCTGGCTGGGCTAGAGTGTCCTTTCTACCTCTTTGTACTGGCATTTTCAGAGTTCGCTACGGGGCTTCTCAGTGATGCTACCGCCTTTCGTCATTCGTTAGCTTCCTGCACGTAAATCAAACCATATTGCATTTTTGTCCCAACGAGCTATGTAAACCGCAACTGGCGAGTCATCTGTCCTCACAAGAAAGGCGGTGTACCCGATGTGTTCTGCCCCCTCATAGAGTCTAGTACGTAGGTTAGGATTCATACCCGCCACCGAAACCCAATCAGTATACATGACGCCAGTCGCAGAATAGACGTCGAACTGAGCATAGTTAATGTCATATGGCTCTTTCTCTAACTCCACGATTTTGACTCTAAATTTAGCTAGAATGTATTCCTGGCCCGTTTCAGGTTGGTCATTAAACATATTCCATGCGTGAATCATGTTCCATGCCGTATGACCAGAGATAAGCTCTAGCATCTCTAACTCCAGTACCACCTTTCCGTCCCTCCAATTGTCAACTTCAACTCGGACAGGCTGGTATAAACCAGCAGGATTGGTTCTGGAAGTTTGTGACTCCTCCTCGAAGTAAGTAGTAATATCCTTATCGGAGTCCATGGTAATGACAGTAGTGGGCAAAGTGCCTGAGGCATCACCACTCCAGTGGTCAAATTTCCAGCCAGAGGCAGGCGATGCAGTAATAGTTACCTGGGTACCGTTATCATACTTATAGGTACCTACACTAGGATTGGTAGTCCCCTGGCCATTAACGCTGATAGTAAGGTCATGGCTCACTGTCGGAATAGTTTCAAAGTTAGCAGTGAGGCTCTTATCCGAATCCATGGTAATGGTAATTGTGGATGTGGTGCCTGACGCACTACCACTCCAGTAGTCAAAGATGTAGCCACTAGCTGGGCTGGCTGTAAGTGTTACCTGCGCACCGGGGCTATATTCCCCACCAGAAGGAGACACAGAACCTGCCCCTGAAGGGCTGACGCTTACACTAAGTGTGTACGTAGTTGTTGCTGTTGGCGGGGGTCTAGTTATGACAATCGCCATGATGATAGCTATAGTGAAACCTAAGATGATTCCTGCTAGCTTTCCCTTACTCATTCTATCCTCCCCAAACGATTGCGCCCCAAAGTGTTCCAAGTATTCCAAGTGTCACAGCTATCACTATCTGGGCGATACCGTGTCCCACCCTACCCTTGGTTAGGTTGATAACACCGATAACCACGCCAGCAATACCAAAACCTGGGGGGGAAGATGAAGAGGGCGAGAATTCCACAAACATAACCCCACACCACCATAGAGTTAGACCCCTTCTTGAGCCTCTCGCCACACTCAGGGCAAAACGAAACACCCTCGCTTAATTCTTTCCCACAATGAGAGCAAAATGGCATGGCGTCATCTCTTGTCCTATTGATACATCATATGGGATCTAGTGGGACCTGTCAATACAGCTCAAGGATGCACTGAGATAAAGTTTGAGGATAGCTTGAGGCTCTATCGGTCAATAACATGTAGCAACTTTTGCGAAGAATTACACTCTGAGAGGTGATATCGGCCTGGCAAGGCCCAAAGCTTTTTGCAGGCTGACCAGTATCGAGTCTGCAGGGGTAGGAGAAAATTCAGGGAGAATTCATAGAGAGTTCATGGTGGGTTCATGATGGTAATGGTAGCATATAGTTGCCGGCATAGGCCGGGCACAATAGCAAGGCTTCCTTCGCTATTGTCTTCACTCTTCTACCTCCCTCCTGGGGGTCCCGGTTAGTCGAGCCGAGACCCCCAACTTTATGATAAAACACGCGATTGGTGGATTTTCGTGGTAATAATTTATCTTCTCTTTGCCCTCAGTGCTATAATTTTTGAAAGTAGCCAGTACTTCTAAAAGGAGGTATTCATGGAATCTATGTGGATAGCCATTTCAATCGTTGCCCTGGTTGTTATTGTGGTGCTTTTGCTTATAGCCAGGGGCAAGCAATATCGTAAACCCTCAAACCTCGCTATACTTGGTATGTCCTTAGTGGTTCTGGGGATTATTTTCGGTGATGATCGTCTGATAGGTTACTCTTTCATAGGTGTCGGAGTTATTCTTTCAGTAATTGATGCTATTAGAAACAGAAGATAATAATTTGAGGTAGGCTTTCTGTCAACATTAATGATGACTAACCGATATTGCCAGGCTGTGGGATGCTATGATGCGATAGAGAGTCACAAACGTTATTCACCGGTGGATAGACTGATACATTAGGCAGGACATTACTAGGTCGGTGAAGTTTGGGGATAGCTTGAGGCTTTATCGGGGGATTGAGTGGAAATAGCCAGGAAGGCAGCACAGGCTAGGTGGGATAAGTAGGTATATCCAGATAACTGTGATTATGGGTGAAGGGTAATCGCAAAAATCGTGATTTTACCCCTGGAAGGCCCATAAAACCAAAAGACTCTATATGCTGCTGGTGTTTTCTGTTCTGCATATGCCTCAAAAACCTTCTCCCCTTTGGGGCCTTTAAAACTGAAATATGGGTGAGTTTGAAGGCTTTGGTGTCGGGGATTTTTAGCTAACAACCCTATGGTCTTCTTAACGGCCTTATAACGTTTCTTTTGGGATGCATTACTCTTAAGGTGGATATAGGTCGCCTTTGCCTCGTCAGTCCATTCTAACTCAAACAACACGGCTGACCCTAAAGAGTGTCTAAGTCAATTTTTGACACTTTGCCCTGTGCAGCATCGGCAAGTCCCCGTTGAGCCGACGCAAGGGCAACGGGGTTATTGAATAGCCATAGTTCTGAAGCAGGGATGGTTACTTGTGGGTCTAGCACAATTTGCCCAAAGCTATTCATATATATATGATACGTAACACCTTTCTCCATTGGGACTTTGGTCAGAATCACTCGCTTTTTGGCATCTGGCTTCACATTCTCTGCTACTATTGTTAAATCCACATCCTTTATTATAGTTGCCATTTTGTCCCCTTCTCATGGGTGGGATTGGTTAGCAAGTGGGATATTCCCACTTTTCCCCGCTTCCCACATTATAGCATAGCCATTGGATTTGTCAAGTCCTGGTTGTATCTAAACTCGTAACCACATCCCTACTGACTTTCTCCTTGTTCTCTAGTATCGTCTCGCATCTCGAAGAGAAAAAGCCCTTGGTCGCTGGTTCAAGTCCAGCCGCTGTCAGTTAGTTTTTGAGCCTGTTTTACGTATTTTATTAATACTCCTTGAAATTTACTTAACTTTTTTCATTCTCATCCTTTTCTTTCTGTTTAGCTATATAGTCTAAATAATATTGTGATAGTCCTTCTAACGTTGCCAATAGAGGTTTACTAGAACTTGGCTGTTCCTCCTGCGCTTTTTTGATTTCCTCTTGTAAGCTTGCTATGCGTGTAAGTGTAGCTTCTATGCTATTCGTTCTTTTAGCAGTGTTTAATGATATCATCAAGCTATTAGCGCCTAACCCAACTGCGAGAACACCCAGTGTATAAGCAGTAAACACGGTTTCCCCACTGAACCGACCAATAATTCCTAAAATTACCGCACCAATGGTGAAAGCACATATACTAATCAATAGTCTCCACTTCATTTTTTCTCTCCTTTAAATTTTCTTTCCTTTGATAGTCCAAGCTGAGAAATAACTTCCAATTTATAGTTGTCCAGATTATAGCACCGTGTTTTGTTTTTCGACTATCGAATATTTACAGCTAAAATATGTCCCACAAAGCTATTAACCTTCTCCTGGTTCTCGGTTATCGTCTCACATCTCGAGGAGAAAAAGGAAATGTTCAATACCATGTGGCTCAAGAATGGCGGTGATAGCCTTATGCTCCAGCGATTATTGGGGCACACTACACTAATGATGACAAATAGATATTGTCAGGCAGTAGGTTGTTATGATGCTGTGGAGACACATAAGAGGTATAGCCCTATTGATAATATTGGATTAAAATAGACTGGGCATTTGGAAGACATGAATACTAAAATTAAGCACTGTAACGAAGATGTCGCGATTTGGATAGAAAGGTCTCGTAAGGATTACGAAGCAGCAAAACTGTTGAAAACTAAAGACCCAGCTCTGACCATATATCTACTTCAGCAATGTATCGAGAAAAGTGTAAAAGCATTAGCAGTTGCCTCAGGTAAATTCAACTCCAGCTATATTAAGAAGGAATTCAAACACAACAGCAAGCAATTGCTCATAGAACTCTGGCAAAATCTGGAAGCCAGTAAAAGCAGTTCAACACTTTCCTCAATATGTAATTTAGCAAATGTACCTGATGCAGACCTAGTTGAAGCATTACAGTATACAATAGAACTCAAGCGTTTATCATTATTTTCATCCCCTTTTAAATTTGAACAGAACGACACATTGACGCTCTCACTTCGAATTAATGGGAAAGAGTTTGATTATTTATATCAATACAATGAGTCCCCACCTTCTTTAATCCTCATGGAAACACCATTAGAAAGGTCAGGAACCAAAAGTCTAATTGATTTAACAATACAGTTTTCCTTAGACTCTGGTATGAAAGACTTGGTTGCGCGTAGCGTTTCAGAAAAGAGAAAGATTAAAGCCAGTTTAGAGAGCCAGTTTTCAAAAGATAAGCTGCTCTTTTCCTTGTTTTTGCTAGCAGCCTTAACTTATAAACATGAAGCATCCACTCGATATCCTGGAGATAACATTGGCTGCCAAGATTATATCGACAATCTACCAATAGTGAAGCACATGGGGTTGCTCTATGAAATATTGGACGCTGTCTTGCCTGAGGTTGATCATTTGTCGAAGTCAAACTTATCTTGAACAATATTAGTGTATGCCATGTGATTAGTGTCTGTGGAAATACCATTCCAATTAACTAGACCGAAGGGACTAGCAAACCGTTGGTTATTTTAGCCTCCAAAATGCTCAGCGTTGTATAATGAAGTAACAACTCTAGAGTAAATACTGTAATCTAAGAGAGGGAACAGTGGTTCACAGTACACTTTGCGTAACGGTAGAAAAGGCCGTATCCCAAGTAGTAGCTGACTTTCAGAATGATCAAGATCGCTTCTGGAATGAAAGAGATTTACATTGGAGTCTCTTTTACTATCTGAAACATCAGCGAGTCTCTGAAGAAGCCTATCCGACCCAGTTAATACGTGCTGAACTCCCGACACGCAAGGTATTTCCCGGCAAGAAACCAGCCAGAGGCCATTATGATTTAGTGATATTGGATGCCGAGTCTTACTACAAGCAAGAAGTACAGAATATGAAAGCCCAGACTTCATGGAAAGAATTCCTTGAAGCAGTTGAAATTGCTGTGGCTATAGAGGTCAAATTATGGTTGAACCGGCTAAGGCCGGAGAACATGGCAAGGCGAGTAGACTGGGATATAACAAAACTAACTGATAAACCAATCAGTGTACGAAATGCATATTTTCTAAACTTCGTTCAGTTAAACTTCAAATCTGACTATATGTTGCGATACTATCAAGAGCTACGTGACTATCTAACCACGAAAAAGCGACTAGGCTTGCGTATTTTGTGTATCCCGAGTGACCCTAAAATACAATCTGTGTCAGCCAATTGGCTCTAGTATCGTCTCGCATCTCGAAGAGGAGAAGCCCTTGTGCGCTGGTTCGAATCCAGCCGATGCCAGTTTTTATATTAAAGGCCTGGAACCAAAAGGTTGGCATCCGGGGCAGAAACAGGTGCCCCTTCTTCATCCTCACTGTTCTCCCTCTTACTGTCTTAGGTAACGTCGCTGTCAATTTTGATGTGTAGTTCTGATGCTAGTGCCTCAAGACTATATTCCTCTTTCCTCACACGCAAGTCGTAATAAAGCAGCGTGGTTGCAATTGTATAAATGGGTGTTACTAGGATACTCCCGATTATTGCACCTACCACTGGTATTATTCCCAAAATTGCGCTAATCGCTCCCGAAATGAGAGCCACTACTAACATAATGCCCAGAACCCGCCACCAGTTCTTCTTGACTAGACCTGAGCTCCGTGAGAGGGCGGCTGTTGGGCCAAGACCTTCCAGCAATGCTGCTGGTAAGATAAAACTCCAGCGGACCATAAGGTAAATACTTGCGCAAGAGCCAACCACCACAAGAATCCAGCCGACCCGAGAGAAGATGGCCACAAATACAGAGACTGCAATTATGCCACCGATGGCCAAAAAAGCTAATACACTTGCTCCTATCATGGCCCCTAGTCTTCTCCATGCAAAACCATAAGCTTGACCAATACTTATCCTCTGCCGAAGATATTGCTCCGATACAGCGTGAATCAGAGCCCCTCCCATAAGAATACCACCTAAAATATGAGCCACCACCAGAATTATCAATCCTGCAATGATCCATCCAGTCAAGGCTTCAATCGCCACCCCAGTCATAATCAGAGGCAGCAAACCAAGACCGGCAATAATCCCAATGACTCCCAGGACCCCCAGTACAATAGCCGCAATAGCCAATAGCTTCCAGAAATTCCTCCCATAGATTCGAAAGGTATCGCCGAGAATGTCTCCAATATTCCTTGGGTTAAGTGTAGTGCTCATGCTGACCTCCTTCATGTTTGATGTTTTCCAACATTCAAATATACAAACCCAGACTTTTCCTAATACGCTCCTCAATCAAAAAGGGCACCGACAATCATCATCAAACAGCGATTCCCGTGCCCTTTATTCATCTTCCACCTCATCGTCGCCCAAAACATCCGTGAGCGACCTCTATATCTCTTGCATCACATTGTATCACACCCGTCAACACCTTCAGCGAAGTTTCAGGATAGCTTGAGGGTTTTTCAAGGGATTGGCAAGGCCATCCATATGGTAAAGATACAGCCAGATGAACCAGGGGACTGAAAGACCGATGCTCTTTAGCTCGGTGGAGTTTGAGGATAGCCTTAAGCTCTATACCTCCATAATGGACTAGCTCAGGACATACCAAGATAAATTCTGAGTTTCAAATTCGAACCTGTTTCGCCCAGGGCAAAGATAGACTCCCGCGCTACATCACATTCACCTTCAGGGCAAAGGATTTCGCCTCTCCTCAGGGCAAACTCCGCGCGACGATCGGCTGGTTCAGGCGAGATTCCGAAGCCTAAGCGAAAAACCTCCTCTCCTCGCAATGACAGGAGGGCATCCTCCGTAATGACCAGTGGGCGTGTCATTGCCAGCAAAGCGCTGTAATCCATCGGCACGGTCGCTAATTTTTCTTCGTCGCTGGCAGAATCATCTGTATTGTTCACAGTACGAAAGTACTATTACCTTTCTCATAGTACTAGTCGCAAAAAAGGGGGAAATCCCTCGCTCCTCCAGTACTCCTGATTGACTTTCTTCCGAGGGGACTAGCAAAGCCTTTGGTCGCTGGTTCAAATCCAGCCGTTGCCAGTTTTTATATCAGAGGCCCGCAGCCAAAAGGTTGGCATCTGGGGCAGAAGCAGGTGCCCCGGTTTTGCACCGGGACCCGCTCAATGGTGCTGCCGCAAATGGGGCAGGGTTCGCATCCCTTATGAGCAACCTTAAAATCGAAATGGGCTGTGCCCAGTTCGCCCTCGGGGCGGACGTAGGTATCCACGCTGGCGCCTTTGCTGCCAATGCCTGCCCCAAGAACTCTGCGGATGCAACGATGTAAAGTTTGCACTTCTTCGGGCGACAGGGCGTCTGCTTTCCTCAGGGGGTGAATCCGAGCGGCAAAGAGGGCTTCATCGGCATACATATTGCCGATTCCAGCAACAATACACTGGTCGAGAAGCGCTGCTTTTACGGGGATGTGATGCCGGCTCAATCTTTGCCCCAGAATACCTGCGGTAAAGCTTTCATCCAGCGGCTCGGGACCCAGCTTGCCGACCACAGTATTGGCATCGTCTACCAGCCACATTAACCCCAGTCGGCGCTTGTCGTTGAAAACAAGGCGGTGTCCATTGGAGAGGTGAAAAACCGCCCGGGCATAGTGGTCAACCTCTTTGGGATTTAACAGCAAGACGCCGGTCATCCTGAGATGTATAATCAGTGACTTGCCATTTGACAGGTGAAAGATGAGATACTTTCCCCGGCGTTCCAGGCTTTCTACCTTCTGCCCGATTAATCCGCGACGGACTTCTTCAGCAGAACCACCGCACACCAGCTCGGCATCGAAGATGCTAACTTGTGTGAAGCTCTGCCCCACGACCCAGGGCGAAAGCTCGTTCTTAATCGTCTCTACCTCAGGTAACTCAGGCATTTCGAGTTAGTGTAGCAATATGGGGCTGGGAAACTCAATTCTGCCTGCGATGAGAAGGAATTGCTCCCTTACCCACTTGGCCGTCCTCTTTACCTTCGTCTTTGCAGTATTGTTAAGTCTACAAAAGTCCTGTATAATCCGCATAAGAGGTATAAAAGCATGGAAAAGCTTATGACCGTTGATGATGTAGCAGAGTATTTAAGGCTTAACCGGGAGGTGGTGCTTCGGAAGGCGAGGAAGGGAGAAATCCCAGCGGTCAGGGTGGGAACCAAAACTTACAGGTTTTATAAAGAACAGGTTGATGAATGGCTTAAGAGCAAGTCTACTGTGAAGCCAGAACCTCAGGCTTACCCTTTGGGGGTCGAAGGACGTACGAGCAAGAGAGATTTATCATCAACTATCAAAGAAACAACTACAGGGGCAGAAGTTGTAGGGAAAGTTGCTACTTCAAACAAAGAGAGACAATTGCTCGTTCTTAAACAAGCCGAAGCATTACGAGCCAAAATTGAGAGAAGAGTGGGGAAACCATTGCCCGGTTCTGCGGAAGAAATTCGGGCTTTAAGAGAGGAGCGAACTCATCGTGGCTCTTAGAGTGTGTATTGATGCTAGTCTGGCGGTGAAACTCTTGGTGCAAGAGCCTTATAGCGACCGAGCGGCTTTTCTTTGGCGAGGCTGGATAGAGGAAGATATCGAGCGCATAGTCCCGTCTTTTTTCCCTTTTGAGGTGACTTCCACTATTCGTCGCAAATGCATAAGAAAGCAATTGACTGAGGAAGAGGCGGAGGAAGCCTTTAACATTTTTGCTGCATTCGACTTTGTCGTGCTAAAGCCGAGAACGTTACTGAGAGAAGCATGGGACATGGCTAAAGAATTAGGACTTCCCACCCTTTATGATACAGCTTATCTGGCTTTGGCTAAGCTATGCAACTCTGAATTTTGGACTGCGGATGAGGTCCTTATTAACTCCCTGCAAGGAAAGTTTTCCTGGGTAAAGTGGATAGGAGGATGAAGCACAAAACCAACAGCAGTAGTGGTGCTATATTGGGGAGAAACTGACCAAGCCGCAAACAAGCGAGCGACCACTGATTCGGTTGACGATTGGGCTGCAAGGGAAGATTGATGAGGTATATTTAAGGATTGGTTAGTTGGTTAGGTGCTTCTCCTTCCAGAGATGAGTAAAGGTCTTGCTTGTCTTTTTGGGAGCTGAAGAGTTCCTCCAGCAGCATTATCTGTCCTTTGGACTTGAGTTTAGCTAATCCTTCGAGGCATTCGGGCTTTGAAAGGCTGGGGGTCCATTCCCGACAAGCTTCAGGACGCGAGGGATGTATGGTGCAGCGGGCTTTCCCATCCGCATCCCAGGCCAGGAAGACGCAGCCTTTCTCGGTTCTCTTGAGCAGGTAGCCTTCCTTTAGCGGCACCTTCAGAGCATATCTGGAGATGCACTTTGAGCTCGATATTCCCAGGGCTGAGGCAATGTTGTCTATGTCTTCGGGGGTAAGTGGAGCCTGGTAGCTGGCGCAGCAGATGCCGCAGCGAAAACAGGGGATGGGAGTTTGTTCCGTTATGGTAATTTCTTTTCCTCCCAGTGTCTTTATAATTGCTTTCTCTGTTGACATGGTGCTATGGCGTTTCATAATTTCATTCTTTAACAGAGCTTGCCCTGAGTGGCACGAGATTCTTCGCCTCGTTCATTCCTCCTCCTTCATATCACTGAGAAGAAATCAAGCTCAATATCCTCTCGTGAAGCTTTTTGTTGGAGAATAACAGGTCGCTTGTTTGGGGCTTCCAGGGGTTGCCCTGAAAATCACTGACCTTTCCGCCAGCTTCTTGAACTAATAAGACACCGGGGGCAACATCCCAGGGCTCAATCCTGGTGGAGAAGTAAGCCTCTCCTTTGCCGGCGGCAACCCAGGCTGTTTCCAGCCCAGCCGAACCTAGCTTGCGTATGTCTGTAACCCAGGGGTAGACCTTATACAGAAGCTCGCCTGTTCTTCCCCGGTTTTTCTCTCCACCTTCACAGTAGAAAATGTAGCTCTGGCCGAGGTCTGATACATCGGATACTTGAATCTTTACCCCGTTTAAGTAAGCACCTTTGCCCTTTTCAGCAAAGTAAAACTCATCAATCGCCGGGGCATAAGTTACCCCCAGTAGAAGTTCGCTTTGGTGCATCAGGGCTATGCACACGGAAAAGAAAGGGTTGAAATTGGCGAAATCACCTGTGCCATCCAAAGAATCTACAATCCAAAGCCAATCAGGGTCACCCTGGAGAAAACCGCTTTCCTCAGTGAGCAGGCTGTGGTGAGGACAATGTCTCTTAATCTCTTCAACAATTAACCTGTCCACCTCTTTATCATAGCTGGTAGCTGCTTCCTTAGCCGTGCTTCGTTCTTTGAGCAAAGCCCAGTCCTGGCGAAAATGCTTCATCAGGGTATCGCCAGCCTTTCTGGCCAGGCTCTCAATTAATTCCTTCATATATTTCTAGTTATTTTATCATTGCTGGTAAAATAGAACTAAACACAAAGGTTCTCCGATGAGTGGGGCGAAAGGACTCCTGTTTGGTTGACATAATATATTGACAGTCTAAAAATGTAGTTACCCAATTCATTGGGCTCCCCCTTTGTCATTGCGAGGAGCGAGATTCCTCGCTTACGCTTCGGAACAGGCTCCGCAATCTGGGTGGGGAGGCAATGAGATTGCCACGCCCCGACAAGTCGAGGCTCGCAATGACAAAAAGCGGAGGGCCTGATAAATCAGGCAACTACAAAAAATCTGGATGTGTAAGGAGGTGAGAGAATGGCAATAGCCGAGGTAAGCGTTGTCCCGTTAGGAACGAAGACTCCTTCAGTCAGCCAATACGTAGCACGGGCGGTCAAGATCCTGGAGCAGGAAAAGGACATAAGGTACGAGATGACCGCAATGGGGACGATTATAGAAGGTGACTTAGACAGGATTCTAGCAGTGGTAAAGAAGATGCACGAAGGGACCTTCGGGGAAGGGGTCGCCAGGGTGTTGACCACGGTTGAAATTGACGACCGGCGAGACAAGGCCCAGGGCATGAAGGAGAAGGTGGATTCGCTCAAGAAGAAGTTATAGGATTAGCTTAGTTACCCCTGAAAAACGAAGTTTTTCAGGGGCCCCCAAATTTATAGTTGCCCGCATAATCTCGTATAAAATTCCTCTCCCTTGAAGGGAGAGGATTAAGGTGAGGGTGAAGTCCCCCTCCCTCTAACTCCCTCCCGTCAGGGGAGGGAGTTAGAGGGAGTTTTTCATGGTGAACTAGCTTAGCGACGCCCAGGAAATTCGCAACGATTAATTGAGGTCACTATAATGATGCTTGAATGGCTAACGAAGGACAACAGATGAATCTCTCTTGTTTGCTTTCTTTGCTCAAAGAAATGCCTGCCTACAAGCAATTGGTGAGGGAGCTGTCCACAGTAAAAGGTGAGCATAAGGCAACCATACTTGATACTGCCAAACCTTACTTGATTGCCGCACTTTACGAAGAGCTTAATTTGCCCCTCATGGTGGTGACCGGTCAGCCTGAGAGTGCCAGAAAGCTTCATGAGCAGCTTCGAGCCTGGTGTTCACCTTCGGCCGAGTTGCATCGTCTCCCTGAGCTCGACTTCCTGCCTTATGGCAGTTCTCAGCTATCGGCTGTTAGCTATCAGATGCTGGAGAGGTTGAGGGCATTAGCCACCTTAGCGCTTTACCAGCCCCTCCATTCCCCACCGAGATCGCTTCGTCCCGATGAATCGGGACTCGCAATGACAGGGGAAACGGTGGCTTGCAATGACGGAAGGGGAGGCGAGTCTTGCAATGACGGAAAAGAAAGGGTGACAAAAGCTCCCTTGGTGGTGACCTCAGCCCTGGCAATCATGAGTAAAACCATCCCGCAAAGGGATTTTGTGGCTGCTTGCCATATTTTGAAGCCGGGCATGGCTGCTGAGCCCGTGGAGCTACTGCGCCGATGGCAAAGCATGGGCTACGAAGTGGAGGACGTTGTCGAGGTGCCCGGGCAGATGAACAAACGGGGTGGCATTATTGATGTCTTTCCCCCTTGCAGCCAGTTGCCAGTTCGAATAGAGTTCTTTGGCAACCAGATAGAGAGCATGAGGTGCTTCGACCCGGAAAGCCAGCGCTCAACCAGCCCCGTATCCTCGTTGATTATCACCCCGGCCAAAGAGTTTATACCAATAGCTGATAGCGCTGAGGTGGTGGATGGAAGCGTATTTGATTATCTTGGCGGTGATGCCTTGCTTGTTCTCGATGACCCTGAAGGAATTGAACTTACCATCACCAGGCTAAACGAGGAGGCTCAAGAATTAAGAGCCACAAAGATGGAAAGAGGCGAGCTGCCTCGGGACTTTCCATCTCATTACCTCACCTGGGAAGAATTAGAGTCGCAGATGAAAGAAAGGGATAGAGGAAGGAAAAGTGCTCTTTTTTTGGCGCTGGAAACATGGGATGCCGCCCGGGGCTATGGACAGGCTTTGCCCTTCATCAGAGCCCAGAGTTATGGAAGCCAACTGGAAAGGTTCCTCAAAACAGCCAAGCAAATGGTGGAACAAAGACAGCGCGTGTTCGTAGTCAGCCATCAGGCAAATCGTTTGGCTGAACTTCTCCAGAAAGAGGACATTCATACTTCGCCCTCATCACAGATAGAACAGATACCTCCGCCCGGTTCAATCACTGTGCTCCAGGGCTCACTGGACGGAGGCTGGCTACTGGATGACAGGCTGACCCTTATTACTGATGTCGAGCTCTTCGGCTTCGTAAAGCAGCCGCGAGCAGGCAAGAAGAGGCCGATACCTCACCAGTGGTTTCTGCCTCAGTTAGCTCCTGGCGATTATGTCGTCCATGTTGACCATGGCATCGCCAGGTTCCACGGCCTGACCAGGATGTCCTCCGATGGAATGGAGAAAGAATACCTTGTTTTAGAGTATGCCGCTGGTGACAAGCTCTATGTGCCTACTGAACGGATAGACCGCGTCAGCCGCTATATCGGTGCTGGCGACCAGGCACCACGCTTGAGCCGTTTGAGAACCCCGGAATGGCAAAGGACAAAGAAAAGGGTTAAAGAATCAGTGGCGGAAATTGCTCAGGAGCTGCTTGACCTTTATGCTGCTCGGGAGGTAGCTCCTGGCTTCGCTTTCTGTGAAGATTCACTATGGCAACAGGAGCTAGAGGCATCATTTCCTTATATGGAAACACCAGACCAGATTGAGACAATCATGACAGTTAAAGAGGACATGGAAAAAGCTAAGCCCATGGACCGGCTTATCTGTGGAGACGTGGGCTATGGCAAAACCGAGATAGCATTGCGTGCTGCCTTTAAGGCGGTTATGGATAATAAACAAGTAGCTGTTCTGGTCCCGACCACCGTGCTGGCTCAGCAGCATTTCATTACCTTTACTGAGAGGTTGCAAACTTTTCCCTTAAGAGTAGAAATGCTGAGCCGCTTCTGTCCGCCGGAAAAAGAAAGGGAAGTCCTTGAAGGCTTAGCCAATGGCACTGTGGACGTATGTATTGGCACTCATCGCCTGTTGCAAAAAGACGTCACATTCAAAGACCTGGGAGTGATAATAATCGACGAGGAACAACAGTTTGGCGTGGTGCAGAAGGAAAAACTCAAGCAGATAAGGAAGGAAGTGGACACCCTGGCTCTTAGTGCTACTCCTATCCCGCGCACTCTTCACATGTCTTTAACCGGAATCAGGGATATGAGCATCGTGGAAACGCCTCCTGAAGAACGCCTGTCTGTCCAGACCTATGTCGGGGCTTATGATGCTACCCTGGTCAGGCAGGTGGTATTGCGTGAACTGGAGAGGAATGGTCAGATCTTCTTTGTCCATAACCGCGTTCAGAGCATTGCCTGGGCTGCCAGCAAATTACAGGATTTAGTGCCCGAAGCTCGAATAGCCATAGCTCATGGGCGAATGCCTGAAGAACAATTGGAAAAGGTGATGACGGATTTTATTGCGGGCAAGTATGATATTCTGGTGACCACCACTATTATCCAATTAGGACTGGATATGCCTAATGTCAATACGCTGATTATCGACCGGGCTGACAGGTTCGGCCTGGCTCAGCTTTATCAGTTGAGGGGCAGGGTGGGTCGCGGTATCAACCAGGCTTACGCTTATTTCTTCTTTGACGAGGGGAAGCAGCTAACCCCCCAGGCTTATAAGAGGCTCAGGACTATCTTCGAGGCTACCGAACTGGGTTCGGGATTTGGTATCGCTATGAAGGACCTGGAAATTCGGGGGGCGGGCAATCTTTTAGGTGTCAAGCAAAGCGGGCATATCGCCGCCCTGGGCTTTGACCTTTATTGCCAGTTGCTGGCTGAGGCAGTGGAGGAGTTAAAAGCAAAGCAAGCCGGCGAAGCGAGGAAGAGTGTCTTTGCCAGCGAAGCGAAGGAATTGCCCAACATATCCCTGCCCTTAGCCGCCCACATACCGGAAGAGTATGTTCCCAATCTAAATACTCGATTAAGCCTTTACCACAGACTAGCCAGGGTGGAGCATATCGAGGAAATAGAGGACATGGCTCAAGAATTCAAAGATAGATTCGGTCCTTTGCCCGTGCCTGTGGAAAATCTTCTTTACATGGTGAAAATCAAGGTTCTGGCTACGCGGGCTGAGGTAAGCTCTGTTTCCACACAGGGAAGGCAAATTGTAATAAAGCCCCAAACCGTTAATTCCCCTCTTAAGATAAGAGGGGCAGGGGGAGTTATGAGTAAATATCTTGATGGCGCAGTTAAAATAGGCGCCACGCAAATCAAGTTGGACACCAGGCTCCTGGGGGACAGATGGACAGAGGTGCTGGAGGAGATACTGAGGTCTAATTAGAGGTTGCTGAAAAATTCGGCTGCTGAGATGCACAAATATTTGAAAACCAAAAACTTGTTACGAGCATGGCAGGACTTAGGAGTTGCCGTTCGCAAGGAGGAACACAAATGATGGATTTTGGAGATAAGATTGCCGGGGTTTATCACTTCCTCACTGATAGGGCGCCCAGGGATATTCCGCTTGTTGACCCCAGGCCTCGCCCTGCCAACCCCTGGCTCAGAAATGGCCAAGCTCTGGTGGCTAAGGTGATGGCAGGTGGCGACATTAGGGCTGTTATTGATAGGGCCATCGCACTGCTGGGTTCCCTGGAGCCGGTTATAGACAAGGGCGACAGGGTTCTGCTTAAGCCAAATTTTAACAGCCAGGACCCCTATCCTGGCTCTACCGACCTGGTGTTTCTGCGCGCCGTAGTCGAACTCCTCCTGGAAGCGGGAGCAAAAGTTACAATAGGCGAAAGCTCTGGAGGGATATGGAGACCCACCAGGAAGGTGTTCAGGAAACTGGGTATGTTCGAGTTAGCGCGTGATTTGGGGGTGGAGTTCATTGCTTTCGATGATAAGCCTGATGATTGGGTAAGGGTCAAGGTTAATGGGGACTATCTGAGCTCTGTTTCCATGCCACGCTCAGCCTATGAAGCTGACAAGATAGTATATCTGCCCTGCATGAAAACCCATAATATAGCACGATTTTCGGGGGCGCTGAAGCTTGCGGTAGGCTTTGTGCACCCTGGCGAACGGCGTGCTCTTCACGCTCGCCACTTGGAGCAAAAGATTGCGGAAATCAGCCTGTGCTGGCAACCAAATCTCATAATCATGGATGGCAGAAAGGCCTTCGTTTCAGGTGGTCCTGCCAAGGGCCAATTGGCGAAGCCTGAAGTGGTGCTTGCTTCCGGGGATCTTGTGGCTATTGATGTCGAAGCGATTAAAGTGCTCCTGGCTTATGAGGCCAGTAACAAGCTCGTGGCGGACCCCTGGCAGTTACCCCAGGTCATGACAGCTTTGAGGCACGGCTTGGGGACAGGAGAGAACCGCTACATTGTAGTTGAATGAATTGTTGAGGAGCGGCAGAAAGCCAGGCAAGAAATCCTGAAACTCATCCCTGATGGGGTTGCCATAGGAGCGGGGGCTCGATAACCATTCGGCAGCCGAAGCAAGCGTAAGTATACTATCTCTCCCAGTTTCCGTTGACCACTGCCTGCTCCCAGCTTCCTGTCAGTTGTCAGCCTGGCCGTTAAGTTCCGCCAGGAAGCGGACTATTTCCTCGCGCTTAAATCTGCGGTCACCCCGGGGGGTAATGCGGTATGCCCTGATTCTTCCGTTGTTACTCCAACGCCTCAGGGTGTTAGGATGGACATGGAGGAGCCGGGCTACTTCCCTTACCGTCAGCATGGCGCTCATTCGTTCACCGTTTGCCATATCTTTTCACATCTCCTCTTTAATTAACCTATCTTAAGGGTAACTCACTTCACCTAACCGCACAATCACCCAATAGTACCAATATAATTTAGAAAATAATCATAGGAGAAAAGTCCCGATTGGAGGAAAAGTTAACTTTAGTGTATTGACATCCCCTTTATAATGAGTTATAATATTTAGTTCGTAAGCAGGAGGCATTGAACCACCACCTTTAAATGGTCACTTGGGTGGTGGGGAGCCAAGAGTGAAACCGACCTTCTTCAGGTCGGTTTTTGTGCTTTACGAAGGGGGGGTATAGGTTTACTGTAAACAGAGAATTAACCCCTGAAGGCTTTATGCGCTGCCGGTAGTGTGACCTGGGTCGGGGTCGATGAGGGCATAAGGCAACAGAAATAAGGAATAAAAGTAATAAAAAGGAGGAAAAATGAAAAAAAGAATAAGAATACTTATGCCGGCGCTGGTCACGCTGGCTATGGTGGTTTCCCTGTTCGGCATGGCGATACCGGTGATGGCGTCTCAGATTCAACTCGCCAAGGATACAGATCCGCTTACTCCGAACAAGTACTATCTGGGTGACACCATCCACTACGTGTTGGAGGTCGGCAACCCGGTGGGTAATACCGCTACCAATTACCTGGATGTAGTGGAGGACATTCTTCCAGACGGGTCAATAGTGACGCTCGATACTGGCGTCACACAGGCGCCGGGAGACAGCGACACCTACTATTATGACTATGTAGTGGATGAAGCCGACCTTGTATACCTCGGAGGGCGTTGGAGAGTGGTGAACCAGCTCCATGTGGAGGGCACTGATAGTCTTTTGGATATAATTGATGCCACGACAAGCAAGAGCTCATTCATTCTTCGGCCTGAGATCAGCATCGAGAAACTGGTTGACTTCGATAACGATGCCGTCTTCACTGACCTGGAGACCTACTACGCTGGGGCGGACGCCGACTGGGCGATCGTGGTCACCAACACCGGTTATGACCCGGTCTACGGCATCTATGTCAGCGATGACAACATGGGGGTTGATTTCTACGGCCCGTTCGATCTGCTAGCCAATGGTGATACCGAGATTATCCCCGTCTACACTACCAATCCTATGGTCGACACCGTGAACACGGCCTGCGCCGAAGGTGTAGACGAGCTGGGCAATCCCGTTGGACCCGTCTGCGATCCCGCAGAGGTAATTGTCCTCAACCCCGACATCTGCATCGAGAAGACAGTTGACTGCAACGATGACGGCGAATTTCTGGATGTGGATACCGGCATAGTCGGCGACACTGGTCACTGGAGAATCGTGGTCACCAACTGCGGCGAAGCTGAC